>Ga0210059_1004307_pt1 | contig 22935 bp, 11 predicted proteins | sample Ectturendosymbi2_FD_188042 | JGI IMG/M metagenome (GOLD analysis project Ga0210059, IMG submission 188042) | Ecteinascidia turbinata endosymbiont from Florida, USA - Sample 2 (SPAdes) (version 2) | ecosystem: Host-associated > Tunicates > Ascidians > Unclassified | place: Key West, Florida...
ACTAGTGATTTTCGACCGGTGTTCGATGGAACACTAGTCAAACTTATCAAATTTCCTGCGGAACACCTGACGATCTTTCACGGAACACTAGTTTTCCGCGGAACACCGGTTGAAAATCACTGGTCTACAGAACAAATGAAACATGTGCGAAGTGCCTCGTCCAAGGGGTTGCAAATGGATGCAAAATCACACGTGGCGGTATCTTGACAAATTCGCGCCTCCAATTCAGGAATAGTCTCACCAGGCTACTGCTCCATATCACTCCAGAATTTGTAATGTTCCGAATGACGAAACGCCTCTGGTCAAACTGATGCTTCATATAAGCAACAATCTCATCCATGGTTAGCTCATTAATTTTCCTTGCTGGCGATTCCTGAGCTGCCAGATTGGAAAGCATTTTATACACCATGGAAGATTGGTTCGTTAGAAAAACTTGCGCTTTCCTCTCCTCAGGCACAGAGTGAGCCCTGATGAATGTGTTAAACCTTGACCAGTAGTCGGCCCATAGCTCTGACGTAGAATCAAACAGGGAGAAATTCGGTGTCGTTAAAGCATTTGACGATGACTGACCAGCGACTTGCTGCTTGCCCATATCGGCTATCAATGCCTCCATCTGCTCTTTATGACAACGTACTTGTTCTTTGTGACAACGTTCCTGTTTGACATGACGACATTCTTGTTCGGCATGATGACGTTCCTGACTTACGAGCTGCTCTTTCAGTAATTCAAGAAGCGACTCCATGACTAGTATGACGTGGGATCGATCAAACTGCGGCAACTTAGTGCTATCTCGTTCAGCCAATCGATGGAGAAATCCTCATCACCAAAATCTCTGTTGTATTCTTACACTTGAGAGACCAAATGCAAATTGCAGTCGAATAGAATGACTCAAGCAAACCGAAACAACATATAAGAATGCTTGACAGCAAATCAACGCTTCCACACCAATTACACGAATCTAGGCTTAAGGCCATAAGCGTCACTTATCATTAATCACGAATGGGCTGCTACAAAATCACACAAAGAGCACGCCAGTCGAACGCATTACTCAACACCATAACAAATGTGTACACACTAAATCAGGGGTCTGTACACACTGATTCGGTTGATTAAATTTAACCAAAATGAATTATCAACAATCATGGTAATTCAGTTTGCATAGTCCGAGGTTCACCAACATGGTGCCCACAGGCATGAGATCACCCACGAGGACCGTGTTGGTTGCCCGTGGGCCTGTGTTGAAAATAGCATTACGATGATGAGTATCGTCACATATATTAACGTAATTAAATGTAAATTAAACTACCGGTGAATTTTTATCTCAGACGTGTGTATCAAATTAGCAGCCCTTAACATTAATCAGTATCCAAGAAGTAGCTCTCAGTTACATAAAGGTTGGTAACCCCTGTTCCATAATGCACATCCCTATTTACAATACTACTCAACAATTTGCAACAACACGTTACCAAATACACTGTTTTTTCTGAAGATTTTGTTATGTTTCATGGTAGTTAAACTCTGAGAATTGTGTGCTTAGGTGAAAACTACCTAATGTTAAACCATTTTTCTTGGGCTCAGATATGTGGTGAGAAGAAAAGTATGCAAAGGGCAAGGTTGATAAAAACAATGATTTCTTTAAAAAATCTGTTTTTATTTAAATCAGATTTAATTTTTATGATTTTTTATTAATGAGTGCCCAGCTAATCCTTGTAAATTTTAATTTTAAATAATTTATTGTCATAAAGCTATTTTGTGCTTTGTTTACTTCAAGTATAGCAACTAGAAACAGTTGAACTTTCATTCAAATTTTCTTTACCCATATGCAATATTCCTTAACACAAATCATTTCATAACACCAATACCTGTACACAAAATACTTATTGAAATGGGCATATTCAAACCATGAGTTTAGCAAATCCATTGACACTCACGGCATGTTAAGAAGCTTATACATAAGTACAAACATGCCAGATTTTTGGTGTGAGGTTCGTTGCTAAAAGTAATTATTGTAATGCAGGTTTCACTAGCAGAAGCAATTTTCAGCTTCTACAAAAAGAAGAAAACTTGCATGCCTGAAATTGTAAAAACTAGGGTTGGATTATCCGAATAATGGTTAACTATTTACCCAGAGTTTTTTCTATTTGATATCTGGATAAAATCCAGTTGGTTAACCAGATTTAAGAAGTATCATTAAAAGGTGTTTTATGCTTTTTTAGTAAGTTTAGATGTTCTTTGTTTCCAAATGCGAGCAAACTAAGTTGTACTAAAACCACACAATTATTATATTTACAGAAAAGTGCTTTCATGTTGTAAGGTGAAATCTACCTTGTGCTTCATAGGACGTGCATTGCAGGAGCAACAAATATTAAAAAAGCATTTTTTTGCATATACGCCTGTACAGTGCACGTGTGTATAGTTACCATAAAACTGTGTCATGATTCGTGTGAAATCAATTGTCTAACAAATGGTGGTTATTATCCAGTTAACCATTTAGCTAAAATACAAATATACAGAAATATCTGTTATCCAGATTATCCAAACTAACTTTAGTAAAAACCTATAATATATCTGTTATTATGAATCAAAATTATGTTCTATGCCTACTACGTCTACAGTCAGCAGCCTGCATGTTTGATGGAATTTAGATGCAACCTTGACTTTATGACAGTCTACACTTTCAAACTTGTGACATTCTAACAGTTCTGATTATGTAAGGGTTAGTGATTTCAATCCACATGTCATTTTCACAGTTAGATGACAAAATGTGTGACGTTACAAAAGCTACAATTGATAAAACATAGAACTTTAATTGCTTTTAACTTGTGTCATCATAAGAACTCTGCCTTCTATACTAATATAGTGAAAACCTATTAGAATGCTAATTAAATGTATCATAGACATCACACAAAGCTTTAAAACTACATATGATTTTTTGCTTGATTTTTATTTTTATTGTTTGATTTAAATCATTGATTTAAAAATGAAAATAAAGATTAGCATTTAGTAGTGTGTCTTAGGCTAGAAATGAAAGAGTGGAAACTTCTTTCGAATACATTGCATTATGAAAAATTGAGTAGTGCATCTTTTTACGTTAGGACTATTTAACCCTAATTCTATGTTCATTGTATATTGCAGCTTTTTTGCCATTGGTATCTTAGCTATGCTCAATAAAAATGTTCAGCTTGATTAAAATGTAGCTGTCGAGTTTTCAAACTGAAAGATGGCTCCTGCCCCAAGAAGAAAGCTTGTAGATGCAAATGTGACTGATGTGTTGAAAAGACGTTATCCTTCAAAGCATTATGTAATTGTTTTTTTATTTTTGGTGCTCACTTGTTAATCACTGTAACATTCTCTCTACAAGACACAATTAGTCTGAAGTTTTTGTTGTCAACTTTAATTTTCCTTGCAGTATATACATTGTTGTCAAGATTTTATAATGTGATTACAGGACAGTCTGGTTTCCAATATTCTAGAGTTTTTCACATATATATATATAAACTATTGAATCTTTTTACTGTAAAAAGCGGGATTGGTTTCTCATGAAGTTATTTTGGAAGCTCAGGACTAACAGTTAATGCAGTGTAAGCTTTGTCATCAAATGACACTTCATGTTGACCTGACCAAAACTGAACATCCATTTTAACTTTTAGTCTTGTCAAAATACACAAAGTTTTCAGACTCAGTAAGCCATGACAATAAACTATTCTTTCATCAGACACATCATGTGTTGCACACTACTGAAGTCATTGTTATAGTACAAGGACAAGCCAAATTTAAAGAGGCAATGAACAAAATCAAACTTAACTGGTCAGACCTAAAATCAAGAGAAAAAGCTAGCTTCAAAAAACTTGTGTGACATACGACATGGTCAGTCTAATAGTCAAGCTTTGTAGTGCTATCCAAAAAGCAAGGTTTGCTTAAAGCTACAGTTTTATGGTTTTCCTTATCTTACTGATGTTAAATTCTAGGTTGTTGGATTCGCATTGCTATGAATGTGTTAGGTCTGTCATTTGGTTTGTTGTATAGGAACAGCAAATCCATTGAGAATGTTAACTCATTGTTATTTTTTTTCTGTAACACAAGAAATGTTAGTTGCATTATTTCTTGGTCAAAACCCATTTTTTACATATAAAAGGAAATTAAAAAAAAAGGATGATGTAAGTTTTTCTGGAGATCTTTTTATTAAACTCTACATTAGTGTGCAATCTATTAAACATGCAGTGAAATTGCTCAGACCAAGTTGGTTTGTTCAATATTATTCAACCATGACAAATAATACACTAATGTTGAACTCTTTTGGCATGCAGTTTTTTTAAAATTCTCTACCTGAAAATTGTATGCGGTAACATCACAAAGTGATATAAAGGTTATAATCACTTATTTTGAAACTTTTTAAATGTGAACTCTTACACATTGTGTGATTTTGGTCATTCACACATTTCAGTTTGCTGTAGTCTGCATTATCACAGTAGGATTGACTTTTTACAACCTTCTCTGTATTTGATACTACGGCCAGAATATGTTTTTATTTAACAATTTTTGCAATACCAAATGCAACTTTGTTGTCATCCAAAGATTTAAATTTCTTTTCAAAGGTACTGATTCCAAGTTACTACTATCTTCTTCAGGATTCAAATGAACTAAACAATTTTTAATTGATAGGGTTTGATTTGACCTATCTGATCTGATCTAGGCTACAAATTCATAATTAAGTGCATGATATCACTAGAAACTAACAATTGACTTTTTATTGTGCATAAAAAGCTGTCAAAGAGATTGATTTACATAGTGCAAATTTTTTGTGCTTCATTCAGTTAATTTAGGATATAAAACATTAAAATGCCCATGTTTTTTTGCCGCATTTAATTGTCTGTTTCGTGTATTGTATTCATATCACAGTTATTTGACCATCACCAGTCCAGCATATATTAAAATCCTACTGTATATATTTATCATTCTTTTTAATTGAAATCATAAATCATAAAAAAAATGTTTCATGAGTGATGCTGTGGTTTTCTGCCAATAGGTCATGTGTGATAGAACAGCTGTGAAATGCTGCAAAGATGATTCCAAGTTTAAATTGTGAAATTTGCCTACATAAAGCTTTAACTTAATCCAGGTGCATATGCATTGATTATCCATTAATAAATTTGTGTTTTCAGGTATATGTGATTCAAGTTACATGGGATGATGGTGGTCAAACAGTCATATTTCGCCGATACAGCAAGTTTTTTGATCTTCAGGTAGATTATCTTTGTCCTTGTGTTTGCATTTAATGTTGTTCATGAAAGATCATTGACTATTTTGCACCATGTCAAGTTTATAGCATGAAAAGTCCTTTTTTCCTTATTCAAGTTTGCTGTTTGGTTCAAGAGCTGGATTGTTGACACTTTGTATAGATTGGATTGCTTGAGTCATTTCCGAAAGAAGGTGGCTTGAAAGATCCTTCGGCACGTACAATTCCTTTTCTTCCGGGCAAGATTCTGTTTCGCCGCAGTCATATTCGTGATGTTGCTATGAAACGACTCAGGCCAATCGATGAATACTGTCGAGTACGTACTGACGTTACTGAAACTTTGCATCATATTTTGGGAACAAAACAGAAATGAATTAACCCCGCATTGTCCAGATAAATACTTGTAATGCTAATTTACGCAGAGTTGATTTTCCGGAGATGCACTGGTCGTAAGCATAGGATATTAACACGTAATCCGTCTATGACCTTGAGCACCTTGCGGTTATGAGAAAGTGATGCTCAATACAAGTCCCAAACTTGCGCCGGAAACTGTATAGTTTAATTGCCTAATCTGAAGTGCGTGTTGGCAGCCCCACGTGTCGGTGGAAATGTGTTGCAGTCGACGCTGTTGTGAAATTCTTTCAGCATGCTAGTGCCCAAGCTGGTGAATGTAGTTTGATTAGCAGCGCCGACTTTAGAAATTAAGCGTTCATTCTGTAATGTCAGCTGTCACGTCATCGAATCATCGCTGCAGCAATTCCTTCGGGACATGACCGTGCGGTGATTCTGCGCTCTTCTGGTGGTTAAATCATTCATGATGTAACAAGTCCAAAGCCACGCTACCCACATTGCTTACCACCTACTATACTTCTTTTTAATGTTTTAGGCTCTGGTCCGCTTGCCATCCCATATATCCCAAAGTGCTCAAGTGTTAGAGTTCTTTGAAAGCAAGCCAGAGGATATAAACCCACCAACGGAGTAAGTACCGATATGATTGAATGCCTCCATTTTGGCGACGGAATTGTTCAGTAATTGTGAAACGCACTAATTCATGTAAATGGCGGGTCATTAAGGACAGAGCTACAATGAGTAATGCTGCTGATTAGAAAGAAGCTCGATCTATTTGATGTAGGTCGTTGCACTGTTTCATTATGCTCTCTGAAAAACGAGCCGACCTAATGAGGTGAAATAGGCCTTTTACAGCTGTGTTTATATGCCATCAAACACACTGCACCTGAAGAAGCCGCACAACGATCGTACAGCTCGTGCAAAAACAGTTTTTGAAGAAAACAAACTTCGCGGTGGTAAATACGTATTTTCGTGACTACTGGCGCAGTCCGTAGAATGAAATAGTTGAATTTCGATTCAATCAACGATCCGAAATTTTGCTGCAAAGTGCACGTTATCGACAGCGCATACAGCTGAACGCAGGGAACGCTGGCCAGTCGCTTGCGAAATGTGATTATCCACTGGCGATTTTGTTAGTTTCTTGTCGTCTCGCGTTACACATTTGTTTACGTGATTTTTATCGTTTCAGTGAAGCCATTAGCAAAAGGAGAAGAAAAGATGAGTCAGGTCAGTAGGTCCGATCACTGAAGTAAGCGGTTTATTGATTTCTGCGCTCAGAAGCTGATTAGCGTTATTATGACTCATCCGGACCTTGACGCTTGCGAGACACTTTGCGTCTGGCTTGCCGGTTGATTCGGCGACGCGTCACTGCGATAAGTCACGTGTGTAGTACTTGCCGTGTCACCGCCGCTTCTCGTGATGAGACCCAAAATGCGTGTCTGTGTCGTCGCCAGCACAAAAAAAACGGAAAGAGTGTTCCGATGTTTTCTTTACTATTTATGGTCCTTTTACATCAGTGAAGCGCAGGCCTGTAAGACGAACAAAGTCGCTTGGTGAGTTTTGTTGTGAAGTCATCGGTGTACTGTATTAACCATGCATGCTTGCTTGCTTGCCACGTGCAATTTGCCTGCGCCGTTTTCCTCGGGCTGTTCCTCGACAACGGCTGCTTGCATAGAAATAATTTGCTGTTGCGATGTTTTGTGGATTTGTTTCTGCACTCCAACCAATGCTACTGCCTGTGAATTGACCCGCTGTTTTCTCTAGCATGTATTGATCGAAAATACTTCATATTGCTGCTATTATAAAATCTTGTCAAGTACTTTTCGTTATTTGTGCGGAAAGGCTGATTTTTCGTGCTGCTAAGAGTGGCTCGTCCCGCAGCGTTTTCTGTTTTCTTTTGCGTCAACGCAAATTTGTTTGCTAGCTTTCTTGCGCTACCCTGACGACGTCAAAGTCTGACGTGCTTTCCTGTGGCTGTGAATCGCAAATTACCATACGGCTGGTATGCATGTTTGCGTAACGAATTACTTGATTAATGTTTGAACTGGGTGATTGTGTGTGCATGATGGCTGAAAAACACGTTCTGTTTGGATGCTGCGTTTTTTACCTTTTTGAGATGTTTCATGAACTTGCGCAATATTTTCTTAGTTATTTCATCTCAGAAAAAAACGAGATTTTGTTTCAATGCATTTTTGGAGGTGTGTGAAGACAACCTTTCAAAGTTGCTGCCAAATTCAGAGGAAAGTCAAAATGGGAAACCTGCTAATTATGCGCGTTTTAACAAATGATTCCAAACCAAATTCCTTAAAATTTATTAGATCTACGTTTATCAGTTCGTTGCTTGCATTGGCGCAGTGTATGTTGATTTTGATGCACGCTGATATCCCTCACGTCTGAGCATGTAGAAAGCAAAACCTAACCAAGAATGAAAGCAAAAAGATGACTATGTAAGAACTGCGGGAAATAGTGTGTACTTAGTTGCTAGAAGATGCAAAACGGTTCCTTATACAGTATTTACTTTTCCAACATGCAAGAATGACAGCCAATGTTGGTTCGTAACTTGCCCAGGTCACACGCAACGATTTTCATTAAAAACAGTTAATGAAAATCGCCCCGTGTAACCTGACGAAATTACGAACATAGAACAATCAGAGTTACATCACGTGCATTTCCAAATACAAATCGCAAATTTATCTCAACCCCCGAACGTTCGATTGACACCTGCGCTTTAAACCTGCTCACAGCTGTACTGTTGACGTCTTTTAAAGTTGTTTCTAAAGTTTTTGCAGAGTTGAATTTCGAAAAAAAACTGCCATTTGTTTAGAGTTGTGCTTGGCTCATCGGATTGTTGTTTCTTTTTATTTGTTGTCTTTTTTGATCAGTGTTTCGATCGCTACAGATTAACGCTAAGACACACTGAACTTCATCTTTACAAAACAGGGTTTTAAATGCGTCCCTCCTTGGTGCTCTGTCATGTATTGCTGTGAGCAGCTGGTGGTTTAAAAAGGAACTTAATTTGTCAAGTAATTTAAAAACCCTCCACCACCAAGACTTTTATCGAAGTGAAGACTGTGTCTTGCGCGTTGCGCAAAACCTGCTTTGCCGCAATCGATCTGCGCTTTCCTTTAGCAGTGTTGAATAATGCATGAAGTTCAACTATTGAACAAGTCGTGTGGTATTAACCTAACTGTAACTTAACCTTTTTGATCATCCAAAACAGAATGCTTTTGCGTGAAACAGCTTTACGTTGCTTGCCCAAGAGGCAAAATTAAGCTGCTCCGTTGCGTGCTAACATGAAAACTTCTAAAACGCCATACCGTTCCCGACTTTATTGTGATTGCAAGCTTCGACAAATAAACAGTACTGGAGCCCGAGCTGCCCTTAAAATTGTTGACGTGTCCACAAAAGCATCGAATGTGTTCCATGATTGTTTCAATAAATAACAGAAATCGGTGAAATTTCTGGGCCCATCACTCTGGAGGAGTATGTAGCTGTAGCTGACTTCACCAGATCGCAACCGAAGGAGTTATCTATCATCGTTGGCCAGCACGTTGAAGTCATCGAGAAGCACGAAAATGGTACATTACTTTTGCATTAAATCTGTTTCAGTGCTTGATCTGCTGTAGTACTGCGGTGTTGTTGAACCGCAGTCGTTGAAATGTAGGATTGTTCTTAAGGCTAAAACCTTCCGAATAACCTGATGCTGTAAAAAAGATGAATCAAGCAATCCATGCAAACTTTATTTTTCATACTGCAACGATTTTTTCGCTGTTGTCAGAGCACATTGTTGCATTCCATTTGTATGTGTGCTGGCAAGCTGGATGACTGTGTTCGCCCATGCACGTCATAATCTTCAGCCAGAAAAAGAAGCGAAGTAGTCTCTTGCAGTCACGCGCAAAAATCAGAGCAGGCTGTTTGAGTCCTGAGAGTGCAAAAGTCACCTGCACACATTAAGCAAAATAGGTATACAGTAGTTTATTGGAAGTATTCGCTCGTAAAGCGCTGGATAAAAATCATCTAATCTAGTGGTTCTCAACCGCGACTCCCAAACACTTTTTGTGCGGATCTCAGCAGTCTTTGATGAGACCTGTAATGTTTTGTGTAAGAGGCTTCGTTCTACAATAAAAAAAACGTGTCAAATGACTTGTCTTAAATTTTTATTGCAGCTCTCTGACAAAATTGCTGGTTGGATTTGGCTCCCTTCAGCGAAAAGATTGAGAACCACTGTTCTAATAACATGTTGCCCTTTACGTAGTGCGAAACATTCGCTTGCTCTTACAGCATGTTTTGAATTATTTCACAGACTATTTGCTGCAGTTTCTAAATTAGTGGATACGGAGAAGTACGTCTCGCAAACTAATGATTGCCACTAATATTTTCTCTCGTGCTGAAAGAGGGAAGTAGTAATACCGTTGTGTCGTCACACTCAAGGGTAGTTCTTCAGTTGATCTGCGAGTGTGGCCTATAGAAATTAAACAATGATGACAATAGTTTTGGCTGAGTGTCATTTGTTGAGGTACATCAACTTGTGCACTGTAAGAAAGGATGTTGTGTGCTTATTGTGGTGAAACATTATGAGCTTTCAAGTGCGGATTGTGAGTTCAGCTTGTTTCTTCTACTAATATTATGGGTGTAAATTTTCTTTGGTAGTTACGAAAATTAACTAAAATTCTAGGATATTCTATACTTTTCTGCACAATCGTAAAGTAATGACAATAATGTAGGGTATTGGCTGTATCCGGTAAGTTTAACATCAAATGTCATTATCTCATGTGGTATTATTAAGTCTCTGTGTACATCAAATGCATTTTTCGATGACAGTGGTGCATTTAACCTCAATATGACACGAAAAATAGTGCGCGCAAGCGAGCCTGTCTGCGATCAAGGCTTTGCTGTAGCGCTGTGAACGTGTTGCGCATTGCGTCCGTTCCTGTTCGCAAACTCAATCGTAAGTTCGATTTGTTTTGAATCATCACAACCAAAGTCACACCATGCTACAGTTTCGCAGTTCCGGATATTCGAATGACGCGCGGACGTCCTTAGGGTTGTTATAATTGCACCTTAGCCCCCATTGTCTTGACGCACAATAGAGAAGTGTCCCCACCGAGAAAGCGCAGATGAATGACGCAACCAAGATGACATAATTCTAATGCTGCTGTAAGCCTTTATGTCGAACCCAAGGTTCTTCAAGTTTAAACTTAACTGACAGTCTCAATCTTCTAAGCCTACGAAAAAAGTCTGACCAGGCCCTCGTGGCAGTTCCGACGATGTAATGTAAACACAAAATGTATCAAGTCTCAAATCCAGCAGGCCAAAGCGGTGGGAAGTTAAACTGAGTTAACAGAAAGATGAATCACCAGCGTGTAATGCGACGCCTCCTGATCGAGTACATGAGCAATAGTGTCGAATCGTCACAATGCACGGTTTTAGGTCGTAATCACTTGCATATTTTTGGGTAGTCGGGTAAATGTGTGCGTTCAATTGCGCCTATCGTAAAGGAAGCTCGAAATGCCATGTAGGTGTAATTTCGGTACTTTTAGTAAAGCGTTTCATACTTGCCTACAAAAATTGCGTGTCCCATGCAACATGATAGGGATAATTTTTATTTTCACACTGAAATAATGCTCCTTTGCCTGTTTTATGTTTTTTTTATTTTTAATGTGACGTAAACACTCCACATTCATTCGAAATGTGTTTCCCAAATCTATTACGACTAATTCATGTGGAAACACTCATTTACCAAAAGGTTGCTGCTGCTTACGTCTGGCCGACCTTCTTAGGTGGAGCCTATTTCAAGTAAACAGGGCGTGTGCTACAAGCATCCTGGAAAATCATGCAACGTCTTAGTTTCTGTTGAGGTCTTGTTATCGGGGAAACACGGTGTACTGTACAAAAGCCTGTCTGCGACACGACTATTACGGAATAGGTAATACATCATTTCGCTTGCTTGCTCAAGAACAAACACAAAAGAGGTTAAAGTTTGTGGTGAGAATTAAAAACCGTGATAAAACTTTTGTCTTGCAAACAGTTTATCTCTCGTTAACTATCATGAATGCAAACCTTGCCATTTTGACATGAACGAATAATTATCAAAATGCTGTGCTGCAAATAAAAAAATAAAAAGCTTGGCAAAGCTTGATAGACGGTGCAAATTTTCATAAATCACAATGAATAGGTGAAAATAATTGAAAACCCAAAAGAACCTGAATTTTTTTGACATTTTGCATCTTACCTCCTACACTGCACTGTTTTGATCTTGCTAATCCTTGTAAACTGGATAGATTGGCTGCTGTTGTCCTCACAAGTAGTACAGTTCAGCTTTTCCTTTTGCTGGTATGCCTGCATACATTTGGACAAATTGGTTTATGGACTCTTATATTATTTGGTGTTGCTTGTTTGTCCTGCTGGTGACTGGTGCAGGTGAGCTTCTGTATTTGCTTTTCGCGCCCTAGGCTTGCTGGCATGTCCTGTGAAGCATTCACAAATACTGTGCTGGGATTTTATTCGGCGTTGACTGGTTGTTTTGTTAAATATGACAAGGCTTTACTTAGCTGTAGTGAATTTTTGTGAGCAGACGTGTTAACTACACATACTTTTCTCCGGCTTGGCTTTCTTGACTATTTTATCGCTTGCCGTTCATAGAAGCTTTGATTCGCACGTTTTCACAGGTTGGTGGTTCGTCAGTGACGAGGAAGGCGAAAGAGGCTGGGTTCCCGGCGTTTATTTAGAGAAACAGGATGGATCGCAAGAAAATTTAGTTACGAAAGAATCAGAATTAGGACAGGGTGAGCGTTTTATTTAAGCAACTTTTTACCATGCACTTTTTTCAAAATATACGAAATTATTGCGTGTTCATATAAAGACATGTGTGGTTTCGTTTATGAAAAGTTGCGTCAGTATTGTTTGGATTTGGTGGTTTTGTTACGAAAACGCCCAAGTCCAATTGCACTTCTGTTTATACAGGTGAAAAGTACATCACCACCGCAAAATTTGATGCCGGCAATTCTGACGAGGTCAGCTTTGGTGTCGGGGTCCTTGTGGAAGTATTGCAGAAAAACTTAGAGGGTTGGTGGCTAATAAGGTATGATTGTTCGATGCGCTTTGAAATGACAGCGTTTGTTTTCATCCGAAGTCAAGCCATGTAAAGTTTGAATACTGATCCCGCCGTTTTCGCAGTTACCAAGGCAACCAGGGCTGGGCTCCAGCTTCGTATCTGGACAAAGCGGCGGACGCCGTGCTGCGGGTGGGCTTCAAGAACGAGCATGGAGTCGAAATCATATCTTCCGTCAACGACATCAAGAACAATCGGCGAAGCTTGCCGTCCGCCATCACGAACGCTGTGGTGCTTCCAACGCCTGCTGTTCCGTCCGCTTTGTCGAACTCCGCTTCGTCGAGTCCGCACCGTCACGTGGCCGCGAACCGCCGCAGCAAAGACTGCCATTCTGCCTGCATATCGTCAGGTACTTCGGCTGACGTGTCGCTTCGCCAAGTGCGTTTGAGACAAAAGTGCCATGGCGACGCTGTGTTGAACGTGATGTTTTGGAACAGGCCGAAATGCGTGCATTTAACCTTTTGTGACGCTCTTCTTTCTGTAACAGTTACCGTGGCTTGAATGATTTCGCCTCGGCTTGACTGCTGTCAGTCAAAGCGCTTAGTATGTCAAACATGTTCAGGAAGCGTCTGCTGTAGGCCCTGCGCACCAAGCCACGCCGTCTGCACGGCTGGTTCTTTACCTTGCTGTGAAGTGCGTGGTTCATCGCAACCAAAAACGGTTCGGCACAAGCTGAGCACTTCTCCAGGTTCGGTCAGAGATCAAGTCCGAGTTAATGTTTCGATCATGTTTAGACGATTAAGAGAGTTTCTCACGCCAGCTTGACTTTGACCTTGACTTGATGCTCGCAGGTAGTTTTACGTTTATGCCAGTCATTCAGTTGCAGCAAAAATGAAAAACGTTGTTTGAGGCAACATGACCTGCTCGAAGCTGCATCACGTTAAGTTGTTTTGGCTGAATTGTGGAAGGCTGATTTCAGACACTTTATTTCGCGTGCGGGCCATTTGAGCGACGCTTACGTAAGTGCAGCTTTTAACCATCTGCCCTGAACCCGGTTTGTTGTTTAGTTTTGACGTCCGTGCGAATCTCCGATGCCAAAGAAAAAGGAGTTAGTGCTGTTGCGACCAGCATTGTAAATCGAACCATTCTGTTTTCACAGCTGAGCCGTTCTTGCCGAAACCGGGCACCCAGATCAAACCACCGCCGAAGAGGTCGTCGGTGAAAAGAAACTCAACTGTTCGGAAACCGCGCGTCCCGCCTCCCCTCCCGCCGACCGCTTCACCTGCGCGCGAACCGATTTACGACTACGTTGCCACGGCAACGTTCAGCGCCGACATCCAGGACGGAATAAGCTTCGAGAAAGACACCAAACTCAAGGTGCGTGCCATCGTCGAGCGCAGCAAAATTCCATCAGCCCGCCCGCTTTGCTGTGGAAAGTGCAGCGTCAGCCGAACGCCATCTCTTTTTCCGGTTGTTTACGCGCCACTGTAAAGGATGCATTGCCAACGCCCGCGCCCTATGTTTTCTTTGCATGCCCACTGCTGCTATTTTGCTAACGTTTGGGCAGAAGAGGGTGTGTTCATCCAGCGATTAGAAGCATGCACCCTCCAATTTATTTCTATGTTTGCAACGAAACGGGGGTTCTTTTCACATAATTCGCTGTGTAAGCGACTGCTGGAATGGGTGCAAGGTCGTATTTTAACCCTGCTCGAGTAATCGCGTGATCGTGGGACACGCAGAACCGGTTCTCACACATAAGAAAACCTTAGAAATCTGTCCTATCATTGAGTTTTCGTAACTTTCGGTGACAAATCGAACGGTGTATGAGTTTTTTCATCAGGTAACGATGGGGCGTTCGCGCACACTTACGGGTCTTTTAAGAACCCATTGTTATATGATATGTTACTTGGCCAAGACCCATTTCTGCACATAGTTTCTAGATAAAACGTTCTGCTGCGACTTCTGTAGAGCCCTGGTCGCAACTGAAGTGCTACTCGCTTATAGTTAGTGTTTTACGAGATACTGATATGTTTTTAGAGCCTTGATTGGATTTCAGTTAATCCGCGCCTAAAAATATTAACATACAAAATTAATATAAAATGTATGTTTCGCTGCGTGCAAACGATTTTTTTGTGAAAATGTGTAAAATCCATTGTGAGGGAAGTCAAAAAATTTTGTCCGATCTTGTTGAGGTCACGTGCCCCAGAAAAACGTAATTTAATTTCGGATCCCGTGAGACCCATCGTTACCTGACGCGTCACCTGTGTTGCAAGTTTAATGACATCTCGGTCTCGTTGCACGCGCGTGGTCTCGAAACTTGTGCTCAACAAGCTGAGCAAACCGTCGACACCACGAAACAAAACAAAACCGTTTGTTGGAACGATTAGGGACTTCCTGTGCGGCTGCGCAGAAAGTTTGCGAAATCGTACGCAGGGCATCGGGCGCATTCATCTGAGTAAAATTTACTGCGACGATTCTGAAAGCGCTTGGTAACTACGAAACAAGCGATACACTCTGCACTCCCACCTCTTTGTACTCGTGGATGAACAGATTCACCAGCAAAGTTAGGTGACTCATAATCCCGCACTGGATTAATTAACAACACAGAAAGAACGAACTAGGAAGCAGACATACAAAGTTCCTGCGGGCGGAGAGTAGGCACATTCATCATTTGTTGGCCCTGTGATTTGCCGTCACCCAATAAGTTCCTGTCGCCATTCTAACTCACTACCACGGCTTTTGTTAATGACACAAGTCCGTAAGGCATTTTTTAATCAAAATGTTGTGGCAGAGTTACAATGCAGGTTTTCACCTGTGAACGGATATTATCTCTATCTCAATTTATTCTTTTCATTCGTGCAAACAAGATCCATCGCAGTTTTGTTTCCACGTCTCGTTAGATCAGACTTAGGTGTTTGCTTCAGGATGACATTATATCCCCATTTTCGTTTTGAATTGGGTATGAATACCTACATCACAACGCTTCTAAAACAGCGGTGATGCAAGATACCCTTTTTCTTGGTGTTTGTCGTACATGCAGTGAAAGTTACATACTTTGTTGAATGACGATATTGCACGTGAATCTTGTTAAAATCAACACAGGCTAAATCTTGATTTGTAATTGCGTTGCCAGTTAGGTGGATTTGTATTTGCGATATCATGTCAGTCACCACTTGTTTGTTATACTTGCACGGAAGCTGCGGCGTAGAGCTCACCGACTCGGTAATCTTCCTCAACGTCACAGCTTTTCAAAATGTGATTCATTTTGATCAAGTGCTAACATTCAGTGTTTCTTCGATATCATTAAATTAGGTGTGATCGTAAATTTTCACTTTACTTATGATGTCTACTTCTAAAAACTTCACTGTGCATGGGTGTCGGGAATAAATTACATTGCTAAGGAATCACGCTGTTTGTAATGACGTTAGTTACCAGTAATGCATCGTGTTTTAGCAAACGCATTTTATATTTCGTTTATGAAAATGCCACCATAGAAATGGCTCTGATCAATGCAGATCAAGTAAGGCTGCTGACAGCTGTCAGCACTGCGCGTTAAAATCGCGTCTGCAGAACCTAATCACGACCGCTCAATTACAGCAAAATGCCGAAGATATTCACATGTCTTCGGATAGCTGTGGTGTTTTAACATTGTCTGTTTGGTCAATTATCAATAAACACGCGAAGGTATCTGGGAGTTAAATTGTGGATGAATGAAAGACACCTATTTTTTTGCACGAGGAAAATAATCTCTTTATAACCGCAAAGGTTGTTATATTCGAAGCTATTGATACAGTTTTTTACTACTGCTGAAAAAAATAAAAACTTTTACTAGCGCACAATAATTGTATTGAATTTGGCGCTTTCGTTTTGCTCAGCTTTTCTGCAAACACTTACTGTTCGTGCGCAGGTGATCGAAAAGTCGCCGGGCGGTTGGTGGTTCGTCGAAATAAACGGAAGCGAAGGTTGGGCGCCTTCATCGTACATCGACAAGAAGTTTAAATCGAAAGAACCGCCAGAGCGGCCGAAGTTGCCGAAGGTGGCCGGCGAAAGCTCGGCCGTCGCTGGCAATCGGGCCAGCGAGCTGCGCGCCAAGTCCTCTCTCGGTCGTTCAAATTCTACCGGTGCGACGAGCCGCAATCAGGACATAGCTAAGATTGTTTCCGCCAGGCGACCTGTGCCGCAGAAGCCAGGCCACAGTTCAGCGTCGCAGAGCGCGGGTCGCGATGACAATTCGCAGGTCAGATCGCCGCTTTTGACCGGAAGCAAACAGCCAGCTGCTGCGAAAATGAGCGCTGGCAGCGGCAAAGTGGCTGCGGCTGAAGTTCAACGTCCGTGGAGCGCGAAACCTGCTAAGTCCGACGCAAAAGAAGCGAACGCAGCGTCGAGCGACTCCAGGAACCATCCGAAACCTACAGCACTCGCGAGCAAACCGAAGGAGAACGCGCCGGCAACCAAGTCCGTTCCACCAAAACGACCTCTCAAACCCGTCTTGTCCGGTGACAGCAAAACAACCGCTGCGGTCAAAACAAACAGTTGCGATTCTGCTGCTGGCAATAAAAAACAAACTCCCAAGCCTCCTGCTCCGCCAGCCGCCTTGAAGAAGCCGGTCGCGCGCCGCGAAAGTCCCGATTTTCTAGGTGTTGGCGCCGAGCCAGGCAAGGTAGATTTTCGCAGCGCTTTAAAACCGCTGAAACCCCGGAACCAGACTCCGGCCAAGAACGGCGTCAGCGCTGATAAAAGGGCTCCTGTAATGCCGCCAAAGCCCACGCCTCCTGCGAAAGCGAATCAAGCAGCCGCTGCTTCGAATGCAACCTCGGTCACATCGCTGCGAAGCAAATTCGCTAACGGCGATTCCAGCCCTCCTCCCCCTCCGTCCAAACCTAAACCGCCCGCCGCTCGTGCCAAGCCCCCCCCGCCGACACTGTCGAGCAAGCCTGTGCTGCGACGCTTCCACGGTGCTGGGATCACGAACGACAACAACAGCAATAACACGGACGACAGCCCAGTCGAGGAGCGCGTGGTCGTCGTCGGAAGGGTCGAGGTGTCTGGTGTCACGCCGCCGTTTCTGCTTCGCGGCTCGCCAGACGGCCAGGTCGACGAATCCGCTTTGGACGAAAACCTGCGCGAGAAACAGAAGCTGACAGTCGCAACCGACGACGGTAATTCAAGCTCGGGCGCAAAAACTCAGAGGTACATCGCTGTCGCGGAATTCGTGCCCGAGCACCCGAACGAGATCGGTTTTCCGAAAGGTTCCGAAGTGCTGCTTATCGAAACGTCGACGAGCGACTGGTGGTATGTTAAGGTTGGCGAACAGTGTGGATGGGCGCCGTCGACGTATTTTGAGCTGCCGAGCGCCGAGTGTTCTCCCGAAAAAGGCGAAGACGCGCCGTACCTCACCGGGAACTGCGCGTACGACGCGATCTACAGCGAGATAAACGACTATTGCATTTCGGACGCGCCGCTCAAATGCAATCGATGCGTGACGATCGCGAGCTTCACGGCCTCGGACGAAACGATGCTGAACATCGAAGCTGGCGACATTGTGGAAGTAATCGAGGAGTCGGACGGGGGCTGGTGGTATGTGTGCGTGGTCTATTCGGTCGTTAGCAAGGAGGGTCAGGAAGGTTGGGTGCCGGGAGATCATCTTCAGCATCTTTAGGCTGGCTCGTGTGTGTTTGGTCGATGTGAAGGTCGTCATTCGATTGACGTTCTGCTATCTTCCATGTTTTCCTTTGTTGCATGCAATGTCTATCCTGTGAGCGCTCCATCAGCGATGAACAACAGATTGTGTGCTGTTCTTAGTTGGCGTTTTTATGGATCCGATGCGTATGAAGAAAAGAAGATGGTCAACTGCCAAAATACGAACAAAAATTCTAGTTTCTTGTGTGGAACAGTACAATGAAGTCATAGCACGATCTGTTGTGATCGACATCAGTGTTTCTCAAAGAGTGTGAACGATGGACTCTAGACATTCGGTTTCATTGTGCGACGGTCACATTTGTGTGGATTTGCACCATGCTTTGTGAACCCTTTTGTTGTGCCCACTTTTTCGTATGAGAACCTCTGATGAAAATGGTAGGTTGCGAATAGCGTCTCGCGTACCGTCAGCTTAATTGCTGTTCCGCAGATAATTTTCACTCCCGCCAATGGAAGTCATGACGCTAAAAAATACTCTGCCGGAAGAACTAACGAGAATTTTCTGGCTAGTTCCTGCGTGTGTTGACAGGTCTTGTGAAAAACTCTGAAGGGGATCCAACTGGAGTGTAAGTTGCACCATGCCATGACTTAGCGTTTGCAGATGCGTGATCCACGTAACTAATCAACTTCAACAAAATATCGATGTATTTTTTCAAGGCGCGTGTCTACCGACTTTTACCTATGTGGTGTGCGTCAATCATGAAAACGTGCATGAGCAGCACCGAACGTTCGCATATTGTTATTGTTCCCCTAAAGGTTCTGCCCCTGGTGCTCGTCTGCTTGATGCTCAAGCGTGAATCCTCGTTGTGGTTGGTGTTCGCCGTGTGTTGACTTCATCCCGAAACCAGTTCTACATTGCAGTTTCTGTTTTCTCCTAACTGGCGAATGTTCACTCTCCGAGGATTTCGTTGCTGAAACTGACGCACTGCAGATAAGCACCTCAACCGCATTTGAACGTTGCTGCCGGCTTTTTATGGAAACGGTAGTTTCCTGCACCTGTTTTATCGCTGTGATCGTGCTTTTTCCGTTTGCTACTCGTCTATCCTGCCGTTCTTGGTAAAAAAAATCTTCAAGCTCGCGCGCCACTTGACATTTCAGCGCGTTTCCCTTCTTATTGCTTGGCTTTTTATCACCAGCTGCCATCAGTGTTGTTGTCCATTTGCAATGCCTTAGTGTCTGCTTGCACACAGGGCGATTCGTGCAGACTCACGTTCCCTTGCCTGATCATTTGTGCTCAGCCATCTCTTCAATTTCTTTTCCCAGTGCACGTCGCGCTTGCCTCGCCTGCTGGTGACCTTCGGAAGTGAACGGCGAGATGATCGACCGGCTTTTTGGTCGCTCGCCGTGAATCTGGCCGCTTCGTGGATTCCTTGCACGTTCGCGTCGCCCGGATAAATAAATGGCATTTTTTGGATGTTGCTGCCTCTTGCACACGCTTATGAATTACCGCCTGTCGTCGGTTAGAATCGTGCCTTTGTTCGTGACCAGGGCTGTAAGCAGACGTTAAAAGACAAAGACGCGATGATTGAGACTAGAGTGAAGTATCAACCTCACAGATGTCATGAAAGATTGGAGCTATTTACAAAGTTTTTACAGATGTAGAGGCGTGTATCCTGTCTTTTACGAGCCACAAGAATCGCAAAAGCACTTGCTCATGCATATGACCCCTTCCACAGATATTTATGCAATTCGTGAATAGGTCTTTGTACAATTTTCTGAAAGTAGCCGAAGCTCAGTGTGTTCGTTTTGACAAATCATACAAGACCAAGCCGGATGTAGTCATCATACACTGACAATGTTTGACAACCCTGGCAATAAGGTCGTGGTCAGGCGCAGGACGCAAATATACTCTGTGTAGACGATAAACAGAACGGACAGGATACACTGTGCGTTCGCAAAGGGATGTTCAAGAGGTACGTACCCGGGCCTGGGAAGGTGAAAATACGCACGCTGATTTTTCTGTAATCGAGCCCAAAATTACTAGAGTAAGCCAGTAGCCAGTATAACAATAATCTATTTCTAAATCTTAGTGTCGTAGCTGTTAATCATGTTGCGATTAGTGATCACCATGCAAGTTTCGACGAGGGCCGCAGAAGCTAAGCTAAGGGGTTTCCGGTATCGGTCTTCGTACCTTCTGGTAAAATTTCTCTCAAGAGGCCCTTCCTGTAGGTCAACAGCATGCTGTCCAAGACACGATAAAACATCTACCACCATCATTTTTTGTGCATCCCACATTTTGTTGTGCCCAGAAAAATTTGTTTTATACGTATAATAAAAACAAAATCTTGCAACCCTAAAAACGTATTTTGCCCCTCCAAACCTTGAAACCTGGCTAACGGCCTGAACAGACGAGTTCATACATAAAAGAACACGTTCATAACACACAGCGTTCAGAAGAAATCCTAGTGGATTTAGGATGAGCTACTTGCCTCTACACATGGGCGTCCGCAGAAATTTTTCCAGGGGAGTGCAAAGTCGGCATTCTGCTTATTTTCAGGTTGTTGACGATGCAACGCAAACGGACGTACACAAAATGCTTCACCTTTTCTACACCACAAAGAAAATGTCCAACGTTACGGCAGCAGTTGCATACACTGTTTCCCTCTAAGAAAATTTTACGCTAATCAAATGTTTGCTTTAGTGAGCATGGATATTTTAAGACTGAGTTTGCAGGGTTCTAAATTAATTGCAAAATTTATGAGTTATTAGAATAAGCATAAAATGTTATGAAAATACTCACGAAATACATATTTAATTGAAAAAGCGTCCCTTGTTTTGTTGTTTCTCCAATGTTTTGGAATGTTGTAAGAGCGCGGTATGAGATTTCACTGCGCAAATGATCTGGTGGTACTGCGCAGTTGCGCACTATAGAGGGAGCATTAATTGCAAAAATGCGTTTAGTTGCCAGAAATGCTTCTTTTTCAGTCATGTTTCTTTACACATAGCATTAACCAAGGATGGGCAAACTTGTTCAATGCAAGAGTCCTTTGCAGAAAACCAAAAACACCAGCGAGCCGCAAAACCAGTTTGTAGTGTCTACACAAATACGGTAAAGAATGCAAGTTTTTCATGAAATGATGTACAGTAATCAGTGGCGTACGCAGAAAATGTTCATGGGGGGGTTTGGTTCAGGGTCATATGGTGGTCATTTGCATTTAGTGTGCGGTGTTTGTGACGTCACAATTTGACGTCATTTCCATGTTTCCAAACCAACGTTTTGGGCGACGTTTGTTGACATAATATGCATATTTTTCTACATCCACTCCCCTTATTTTATGTGTCGTTGCACTGAATATAAACTATCAGGGCTCCAAATTAGGATATCGGAGAAAAACAAATTCAACGCTACTACACAGCAGTTCATAACTGCAAAAATATCAGGCTGCGCGTTAAAACAGGGGAATGAAACACTCATCACTACGTCAGAGCAATTTACAACTACAAAATGAGGCTGCGCTAATGTCTCGTCGAATACGGGCAGTTGAGCATTGAAGATGTGCAGCTGGACTGGCTGGCGCACACCCTGGTTTGCAAGATCGAATTTTGCTAAAACGGATAAACTACGCAAGAAAATGTTTATTTTTTGAGATGTACAGAAGTCCACAGGCCCGTAACCAGAGCTGGCGAAACCCCCCTTAGAAAAATTGTCGCCCCCACAGGAAAAATGTGTTGGACGTATTTTGAAATTCTTGCACATAGTTAAAAAAAATTGTCCCCTTCTTAGAACTCCTCGCCCCCCCTGGTGTCCCAAGCTGGTTACGGGCCTGGAAGTCCAGCAAACGTTTAGTTTTCTATTTTCCCTGCTGAGACATTTTCAAATGCCTGAATGCTTCTATGTTAACAACTGCGGTTTTTGAGCTCGTGCAACGATTTCACCATGCTATAGAAATTGCTAATGTAGCCAATCGGGTCAGTGCTTGCACAAATCAGCCTTAGCAAACAAAATAAAGGCAACTGTTTCGGATAAAGTGAACTATCGTGGAGCACAATCTTAAACATGCGTAGTGCACGAAAGGTCTGCAAAAAGTGGTGAGATGGTTTCTGGACGCAGACGATAATGGAGATTCCCTCCGAAATCTAATTATTGCTTTTTGGCCCATTTACCATGTTCCTTGAAATTTGCATGCAAATTCATTCCGTGGTATTTGCATTAAGTCGACAAATTAACAAGCAAAAGGTATGCGAAAACATTTACCATGTTCCTTGAAATTTGCATGCAAATTCATTCCGTGGTATTTACATTAAGTCGACAAATGAACAAGCAAAAGGTATGCGAAAACAATTAATCCCCTTTGCGCAGGTAAGAAAGTTTTGTAAAATATCAAGCTCAAAGGGGAGGGTTTAACCCCAAACCCCTCCCTTGAGCACGCCATTGCTTGATATAAACTATCAGCGCTCCCAGCTAGGATATCGGAGGAAAATGCAATCAACGCTACGACACGGCAGTTCATAAGTGCAAAAATATCAGGCTGCACGTTAAAACAAGGAGTAAAGCACACTCGTCACTGCGTCCGAGCTAGTTGCAGCTGCAAAATGAGGCTGCGCTGATGTCTTGTCGAATACGAGCAGTCGAGCATAGAAAGTGTGTGGCTGGACCGGCTGG
>Ga0210059_1004308_pt1 | contig 22934 bp, 14 predicted proteins | sample Ectturendosymbi2_FD_188042 | JGI IMG/M metagenome (GOLD analysis project Ga0210059, IMG submission 188042) | Ecteinascidia turbinata endosymbiont from Florida, USA - Sample 2 (SPAdes) (version 2) | ecosystem: Host-associated > Tunicates > Ascidians > Unclassified | place: Key West, Florida...
GGGACAAAACACCTCATGTTGAGATTCGCCGCAGAGCAGGCACAACATGCCTCGAGACGATACTACTCAGAAGACAACTGAGGTGGCTTGGCCATGTGATAAGGATGCCTGGAAATAGACGTCCCCGCCGCCTACTTTATAGTGAACTCTCCTGTGGCCGACGGTCGGTGGGGGGTCAACAGAAGCGTTTTAAGGATCACATTAAGTCGTCCTTAAGTAAATGCGGGATCCCTTTCGACAGACTGAGGAATTGGCCGGAGATCGAGAAGAATGGCGTGCAGTGTGCGACAGGGGGCTGGCAACCTTTGAACAGCAACATAATGATGTGGCAGTAGCAAAGCGTGCGCGCAGACATCAACCGCGCAACCAACCACATCCAACGACAACGCGGCAGGGATCCGCCTGTACAGTATGCGGCCGTGTTTGCGCCTCAGCCTTTGGGCTGAGGAGCCACATGCGCAGACACAAGGAAACGCGTTGAGCAGCGTCATCGTCGAACCGACGAACAACTAAGAGAGAGAGAGTGAAGAGGTAAAAATACTGCAGTTCCAGAGATCCTGAACAACAGCTGATTAAAAACACTTCCGATCGTCTCGATGCCCAGTGACTTAAACAAATCTGATAACTATTGGAATTAACATTTTCGGTGTGGTCTTATGACTGTAGTGGGTCAAAGGATTTTTGTATGACGTCAACCGGGCCTGAGAAAAATATAGTAAAACGTTTCGGTAAAATTTGAACGTTTTTCCGAAATTACATGACTGGACTTCAACCAACGTTTTGGAAATTATTCGACGAAAATCGACTGATCACAAGCAAAAATTTGTAATGATCTAAACGAGTTGTTTCAGTAGTTTTCAGGTTTTGTCATGAACAGTGACGTTGTCTAGACTACTCAACTTTTGATACCTCAACCTGATTTAAACCAGAGACTGAGATTGAGACATGAATTTTCTGGGATAGAAACTGAAAAACAAATCCTTACAATGAGCCGCAATTACACATGCGCAGAAATGCTGGTATCCTTTTATACATTTTTGTAAAGATCCGGGGTAAGAAAGAAGAAGAAGAATTTATTAGGAACATCCGCCTATTTCTGCAATAACTTTTGCAATTGATTTTCAGGGTTGGGTCTGACAGAAAACAGATTTTGGTATTGAAGCTTCAAGATAAGCATCGGAACTCAGATGTGCATCCTACGAGATCGAAATGGGAAATATCTTTCAATTTAAAAAACACATGACTTGATATCAATACCTTAGACAGATGGCAGTTGCGATGCCGTTTTCTTTCACCGTCGCATGTTCTATCACAAGTATTCCATAAAGACCAATAACCCCACGATGAACAATCTTCCAGAATACAATCTTCTTTTTGATGTGTTTCACTGATATGATTATCACGTAGGTCCATGTTCCCAAAGAAACTGTTCTCAAAAGATCTGAGATTGCAAGTGTCCTGCCGAGGAAAAGGTATAAACCCCAAATAAATATTAAATAACGTTTTTTTTCATTATTTGAAACACGGCTATTGGCGCTTGTTTACAGCACTTTGTAAAAACGTTTCCTTTGCAATGCAAGGGCACAACAAGCTTTTCATTTCGGGGAGAACAATTTTTATGAACTTTCATTTGATGACGTCATCATGCTAATCCAACCCTGGTACAACGTTTTCGAAGCGGTTACAGATAAAGTGCTCTTCGCAATATTTCCGAAAATCAGAACTTTTCAGTTTTAATCAGGATGCAGATCGAACGATCAGGACAGAGTAAAAATTAGCAGCCTAATAAAAACACCTGGTTCCATACTTAACTGGTGCACTCATGGCTTTAGTGTCACAGATGTATACACTTCTAATAAACCTGCATAACTTTTTCGTCTTGTTTTAGCAAATTCATCAAATCCCCTTTTCTAGATTTTTGAAACTTCAGTCGAATATATTTGCTGTGAGATAATTTCTCCAGGCGATATTGCGAGTGGTGAAGCTGTCTGATACAAGAGACTGGTATGAATGTTAGGTTATATTTAATCACTGATGTTGTTGTTTCAATCGTAGATACGAAACTTCGTCTGCTAACTCAAACACTTGAAAGGAATGCAGCACGAATGCAACTTTAACTTTAATGGGCTGTGGGTGGACCTCGCTACTTTTTCCAGGACTACCTAAACAATCCCCAGTAACTTTGAGGCTCTTGTAAAATTCTAATTTCCCTTGCAACGTTAGAGCTTGGCTCTGAAAATCCAGCAACGGTTAAGCACGTAGCATAAAATGCAATGTAAAAATTTCTATGCAATGTTTGAAAATTTTCGTGAGGTAAATGCCTCAAATGCCCCACCTGTTTGCGCTCCTGTTACAATGTAAGTACATGGAAAATGGAATCTATTAATATTTAACATTAAAGCCATATTCGACAAACAGTCTGAATGTCGGCAATCTTGCACGACTGGGTCACTTCGTGGAACCACGAAGGCATGCTAGGCCAGAAGCAAAAAGGTTTCCAGAGATTTTTTTTCTTGTAAGAGTCACACACGAAGTTCATTGAAGACATACACAGCAAGAACTCTAGCTGCATAACGCGGTTTGCTAAAAACACAGGTAGAGACAGCACCGGATGTTTGGGGGATTGGGCGCGGGCCCAGGGGCACCCACCAAAGAGGGGCTCCCCACAGTGTTCATGTGTTTAGCCATATGCACGACTTGTGTGTGCCACTTAGTCATTTTTAATTAGCGAGTAAAGTTCGTTTGTAGGCGTTATGAAATTATCGGTTGTCCAGAGCCAGACGGCAGTAGTTCACTTGTATAATATTTGATATCGTGACGAAAATACAATTAAACGTGTTGTTTTCCCTTTCCTGAAGTCGGTCAGGTATATGAATCTAGTGAATGTAAGGCCAAGTCACGTATAACGCATCAGCTTACGGCTCTACGCGTTACTGATAGATATTTTGTGTACCTTACTCATATTTGCACCGGTCGCATATGAGTAGCATTGTTAAGTAGGGCTACCAAACCTCCTCTTTTTGAGGAAGATATCCAATGTTTTCATGAGAAATGAATTAATCTCCGAGAACATTCAAAAATGTCAAAATATCCTCCTTTTCACATTTCGTATTTTACATGTATGTAAGAATCAGTGGTGTAAGTCAAGGTTTGATTCAGGGTGGTATAACGTGGATAAAAGGGGCCCACTAGCCACTGTAAGGACTCCACTAGTCAACACTCAGAAAAAAACTTGAGGAATGATGGTGAATCCGGATGCGAATAGCTAAACTAAAACCCTAAATAACCGGAAAATAATCCGAAAAACGCACAAAAACAACAACCTGCTGAAAACCAAAAGAATGCTATAACCGAAATACAAGTTAAGTGGGAGACCGGTTTTTACATTTAGCTTTCCAGGGGGCAAGTCGCCCCTCTGCCACTCGCCAGTTACCCCGCTGGCCATGATATTTTGTATTTACATACAGTAAGCCGTCCCTACTCAACTGAAACAAGATACGAACTGGTGAGGTAGCTTAGTTTGTGGGAGGACATGCAAGTTGTCTAATTAATCTGTTTTGGTTGAGTTATATCTCGGCTGGAAGGGCGGGAATGCTTTCACATTAATCGTTACATAACAGTGGTAAATCTTTTTTCTATACTTCAATGACTTTGGCAATAGAGTGCGGGCTTCGCACTCCATTATACGTACTGTAAACCACCTTTGCTGATGAACCGCTATGCGATGATTAGTGTATTGTAAATAGCTTATTTTGTTACTTCTAGTAATTATAGCTAATCAGTAATGCAAAAAAATGAAGAAATTTTTCAGATTTACCCCTTTTTAAGAAGAGGACTAAATAATTTTGAAGCTGAGTGTATTACCTGTAGATGCATTTGCAAAATTCGTATAAGATAGTGAAAAGGCTATTGTGAATTACAAGTTTCGTGAATTATTATAATTTAGGATTAGCATAAAATCTTATGAAAATACGAACAAAGTAGGGCCTACACATTTATTTCAAATAGTTTCTCCTTGTTTTCTTGCTTTTCCAACGTTTCGGTATTTTCCAAGTGTACGAGAATCAGATTTCACTGCGCAAATGATTTGGTGGTACTACGCAGTTGCGCATCTTAGAGGGAACATTGGACTGGTGTTAGGCTTGCTTGTAGTCAAACAGAACGTCTTGTAATAGTCAGACCAAACCCAGTCGGATAAGGTATGCGAATCAGAAGCTTAGGGAAATCTGTGTCTGACGTAGAAATGTTTCCGCATGTGTATAGATCACTGTAGCACTGACTAGCATAAGTCAGCATAAAATGCAGCTAGTGCGTACTCCGTACTTAGTGTGTGGTGTAAGCAAGCTACAGTTATCCCACCCCCTAAGCGAAACTACATCCCACTCTGAACAAGCGAAGAAAGTCAGTTTCATCCCGATTCAGAGAGGACGTCATTCATAACAAAATGCATCGGAATTCACAATGAAAGTGGGAGTTTGAATTTGAATGCATCTTACTTTGAAATCATTGATGCTATTCACAGCGAATTCAGCCAAAGGTTTTTGGAATTTAACATGCCTCTCATCAAATCTTTGCGTTCTCGTTTACCAGCATCGACTTGCTTACTCGACAAAGAAAATTTACAACCTCTTTTTCTTTAGTGAATTCAACTACCAAAAGTATCAGTGAAGATCTTCTCGATGCTGAAACTACTATTGTGAAAAGCATTGTCTTGTCAAAGCGTCCTGATGTGCTTTTGAATGAAAACACACCTGTGTTAATTTGGACCAGTTTTTGAAATGGTTTTGGAAGTATATAAAGCAGCGTTTCTCACCATATACTTGCTGCTGAGCGCGGGCTTAACTGTAGGAGTTTCGACAGCCGCATCGTGTACAGGGGCGTAACGAGGTTAGATAGCGCCCTGGGCAAGAAGCAAGTTTGGCGCCCCAATGTTCGAATTTGAGGTTTTTAGGAAGCCAATGGTCTGCATTGAAGAAAACACTTGTGACATTGTTTGGACTTTTTGGCGTCCCCGCAGTCATTTAGCGCTCCCCGTAGTGATGCGTAGCCCCCGTAGTGATTCGGCGCCCGGGGAATTGCGCCCCCCTCGTTACGTCCCTGCGACCGTATAAATGTCAGCTGGTTTTGTTAGGTTTTGAAAAAAAAGAAATAGCTGCTGTGGCAAATTAATATATCGTTTCTGCATTTTCGACCAAAACTCGAAGACTGCATGTTCAAGGTATTCTCTTGACACTCTTGACACTGCAAGTTCCTCCATGTATATTATTCATCTATTATGATCCGTAGCATGTGCCAGAACTGCAGCTTCTGTGACAGTTTATGATCAAATTTCTTTTCTTGTTAGTTCTTTTCTTGTTTTTTTTTCATGTTTTTGTTTTTCGCTGTACCAAACTCCAAAAGACGTTCAAAAACTGCAAGTGTTGATAAAAGGTAGAACGCCTACATGCTAGAGTACATGGTTCAGGGGTTAGTGGAGCGGGAACGCGAGGAGACGGCGTTCCCACACCTTTTTCACGTTTTGTGTTAAAATGAGTTTGATGCTGTTTCAAAATGGCTCTTTTTTGGATGCGTTCCCACACCTTTTTGTTAGCACTACTTCCCTGACATGGTTCGACTTCCATCTGCTAATGGGAACGATTGATTGATTGTTTCAGTGACCAATAGAATGTACAGTACGTATTTATTATACTGTATATAATCTTGTGCATTGTTGTGACACTTTTGAGGAATTAGACGGAGTTTCTTTCGTACCAGTGTCTTCACTTTAAATGCTGATACGAATAAAATTGGTTCAGTTTTGTTGTTTATGCCAAAATATTGTTATGTTTTTCAAATAAGTTAACAGTGCATTAGGCAAACATCAAACAACGTTTTTGCTGAATCAAAGGCGACAAACAGGCTTCAAGCACTGGCGTGTGGTCAGAAAAATATCATGAAGCACAGGCGAATTTTTTTCATGTCGGTTTTCTTTGTTGTTCCGGAGAAAAATGCATAACTAAACAAATATTCTTAGTTTTATGTGGATAGTTTTTTCCGGAAAAAGTCATCGTTTCTAAAAATTTGAAAAAGGCGCTGGAGTCTTTCTCCCCTGTTTGGCTACCCACGACACACAGCATACCGGTACAATCACACATCATATGTGATCAGACTGAAAACAGACAACTGGCAATATGCTGCCCAGTTAATCGTTGAAAAGTAACAAAATAATTTGTTTTAAACATACAATAAAACAGAAATGTTGCCCACCAAAAAATTTATTGTGCCCCCCCAAATCTTGAAACCTGGCTACGGGCCTGATGATAGGACTGCTTCACAATTAACAGGTTTTGTAGCTCACAGCACATTTGGTCAAACAGGCAACAATGTGTTGCTGGAAAATTAAAACAGTATAAGACTAGTCTTTCAACTACAGCTTTAAAAAATATTTCGATGATACGCTATCTCCTAATTGCTCATTTTCAGCTTTTTGTTTAAAAATTTGCTTGTCAAAGGATGTCTTTTGTTATTTCAGGCTGTGAAAATTGACTGTCTGCATTACCACAGATGTGTGCCATAGTTATGAAAACCATCCATTTCTACATCTTCTGCTTCCTACGTTTCGTGCAGGGTTTACCTCCTGAAATGAGTGCTGTGGTGGTTTTAGTATTTGCTGAGACAAACGTCATGTATTGCTCTAATTAATAAGTCTTTCCACCTTTTGCCTAACCCGTTTTGTGTTATGAGAATTCAGTCATTCGAGGTGTGCAAATGTAAGTGGATAAGTAGTCAAGTATGGTTGTTTGCGTTTTTAGCCTTTTGTTTGTGCATAAATCTGAATTGCATGTGGTATTGCTGTGTTTTGCCTAATTTTCATGTTTTGATCTCCTCATGGTGAATGTTTCTGTGTGCATATTTTGTTCTTTTATATAGAAAAATGTTCATTTCCACTTACGTTTACGCAGTTTAGCTCGCTTAATAAGAGTTGATGTGGTTACCTCCTGATAAGTTGCTGTTCTGTTTTACCTTTAGTGACCTATATTGTGGCTGCTTCAGCGTGGTGGTGTTAGTGTTATGGTACACCTAGATTTAGCCATAATAAACTGAAAACCTTGTAGGGATTCACTAAACCTCAAGCGTTCTCATCCAAGTGAACTTCATAGCATTACCATGTCGAAAGAAAGTAGTGCAAGCATGTGTTGCAATGGGAAAGTCCGAGCGGCAAGCGCGCAAGACCTGAAATGGTACGAGATAAAACAACGTGTTTTAATCACAACTGCTCGGAAACTTTTCCAAAGAGCCACTTAACTGAGCATGATGACGTCATCAAGACCCAAACAGAAATTGCATGCGTGGTCAAAAAGTCCACGCTACGCCACTGGACAACAACACGAATATTCTAAAAAAAAATATTTCCGTTTTTTCGTCTGGTCAGTTGGCAGTTACATAAAATAATATTGAGCGAGTATTTCCATTTACTGAAGCTCACCTCCCATATCCGATATCTCGTTCCTCCACCACACGGTGCTAAGCAAGAGGTCCAGGGACTCCACTTGAATCGATCTGTCACGAACGTCACACCAATTAAGCAAAAACGTAGATTCTTATTTCTGACAAACAATTATTAAAGGAAAACCTAGAGGGAAACCATGGACTTCAGGTTGTTGCATGCAATGGTTTGGAAAATGTGACAAAAATCCAAGAAATACCTGTGCCGATTTTCATTCGGTGTCATGTGTGAAAGTTGGTTTAAAAAGTCATTGTGAAACCCTGAACAGTCTGTTTTCAGCTGTGCCCGTCAAATGGCTTAAGGCAGGGGCGGAAAATTTATTTGACTCGGGATCATTTTTAGAAGGCTGCATTTTGCGAAAGGCTGTTTCTTCTAATTTGGTCACAAAATTACAATTAAAAAAAACAACAACAATGGTGCGCAGAGAATGTTTTATTAAGTTTTGTCCTTGTGCAAATAAGTCGGTATACTAGTACTTTGATGTTTTGCGCATTAATATTGCGTGATTTCAAACAATATTGCAATCGTGATTCAATTCAATGCACATGTTCAGGAAAGCCTAACAGTAGACATGATAGCCTGTAACCATACATCACGGCAATTTGGCGCTGTTCCCGGTCGCTCCTGTGAATGCTTAGCGCTGTTGCTCACCGTTAGTCTGCACCGAACCGTGTAATGTTACGTTGTTCTGATTTTACATTGAAATCTTTTGAGTTTGTTGTATATCAGGGCATAGCCGAAAAAGGCAATCAAACTTAAGAGTACTACTGGAAAGTTGTTAACGAGCAATGTGGTGAGAGCCTTTTATTTCGCCTCGCTTTGGCTTGGTAAGAGTAAGACGGCATGTTGCTTAGTTTGGAAATTGACCTGTGCACCTGCAACGACAAGTTTAATCCTCCACCTAGTAGGGATCTGTGTGAAATTGTAATAGACCGACTACGCCATACATTAGCTTCCTTAACATATACAACGCAAGAAATTTGATGTGAAAGACGCAACCTCACACAATTTTCAATAAATTTTTGTGGCGGACCACATGTGACCAGCCGTGCGATAGTTGCCCAGCTCTGGCTTAAGGTATTATGTTAAATTTTGATAGTTAAAGTGAAACGATTTTCGCAATACCAGCTGAAAATTCGGACAAGATGAAGCTTACAATTGGAGATATTTCCAAAGTTTTTTAAACTTTATTTCAAATACATAAATTTGTATCACGCGGCTGTTAATAAAAAGATCAACAGCTGAAGATAACTTTCACTAAATATCTTAGAGCTTACAAGCAAACATTCTCTTTACACAAAAAATTCAAAAGCCATTTTCATAATTGCCAAAAGCAAATGACAATTTGTCGGTATTAAAGACTTCAAATAGTACAGTACTGTTGCGATCGGAAATCCCGAGCGGCATGTGCGCAAAGCTTCGCACCGTGGCAGCAAGCAACAATAGAGGTCACCCAACGAGATGAATCACACAATCAACGCAACACCACCGGAGAGGTTGCAACAGTACTAGCAATTTTTTTTTCAGTACCTTCAAACATCCTTTGCCATTCTGCATGTACTGTAGGACGAAAATTTCAGCAATCAGTTCTAAGCAAAATTTTTAACAGTACCCTAGAGGTTTCCGATGGCTGCATGAAATTTTCCTACGGACATAGTTTGTCAAAATCCACTATCACGTTTAGTGCAGTAATTGGAGTTAAATATTATCCAAACCTCTTAGGTAAGCGATAACCAAGTCAAATGTCTTGGTTCATTATTAAATGACTCGCTGAAGAACAACAATGTCTTGAGACAAGCGAAATTGCTGTACTACGAACAAACAAACGAGGCACCTTTCCTCAGTGATCATCTGCAGTAAAAGACTATAATCCTTTTGCATGCCACTGTATGCATCATAATTGTGGAACACATACACAGACTGTTCTGAAGCGCTTACGAGTTTCCTACAAAAATGCCTACCGAATTGCACATTACATACCGAGGAATGCAAGTGTTTGCCCACCCCAGATTAAATATTAGGTCAGGACCTTTGATGCCTGGTTTGGAAATTATCAGTATGGCTTCGTTCATCAATGTGAAACTTCGTCAATTTCTTTGTCCGATCACCTTAAAAGGTCTGATGTTTTTCACAATTACTTATATATTCTCCAGTATTCCTCAAAATTGTCGTTCAGTATGTTCTTAGTGTATTTTAACGTAATTTGAATTCGCTTTGCATGTCACTTTCGTAACATCATTGTTCAGCGCCTTAGAGCGACATGTCGGATTTCGGCGCTTTATAAATGCATGAATTATTATTATTATTATTATTATTCAACGGTCTTCTATGACGGTGACCAATTGCAGTAGTTGCTGGTGCTTTGTCTTGGTTGCTGATTTTCCTCAATATTACCTAGTATGCATAGCAATCTTAATCTTCTGTGTGCTTCGTGGCATTTTATCATGTCTGCATTTTCTTGTGATTCCTCAATTCCCCCCGCCATTTCGACGATGTGTGCAAGCCAAATACGTAATTAAGTTGGTTTTATAAAACTAGTAAACTACCAACGCCCAAATCTTGTTTTAAGTTAATCGAAACGGTTGTAATCCTTAAGCGAAAATTATCTCGCCAAAACATTTGAAACTTTGATCAAAATAATTTACATGCCTTTGTGCGCCGCCTAGGGTCCCCGTCCGATATTTTTAGCCATTTACTTTAGAACCTGATATTGAAATGTCTTCATTTTCTTCCTACTTGCGGATTACTATTTGTTGATGAGAGAATGGAGTTGTAGCTTGTGTGGTGTTTCAGTGTTTGGCATCTCACTGTTTTGTTTCTGTTAATCATCTAACACCTGCTCTATACTGCGCTATGGCTAACCAGTTGTGGGATATTGTGCAAGTATTATTCGAGTACCCTTGTTATATGGACCATGAGCCTGAAGCAAAATAAATATTCATAATAATGAAACTATGTTTTGTTCAAATTAGTGTAGTTCGTTTCAGGACACAACATTATAAATTCAGACTTAGGCCTGGATACACTATACGTTGTGAATTATACAATCAGTCGATTTGTTCGAAATGTTTAGTGTTAGGCATTTTGTGAAACGATTTTTGAGGTTAGTTTGCTTCAAAAGGCAAAAACTAGATAAACGCATTTCTCGCAAACCAATTTAACTATTCCTATAATCGCAATGCTATTAGTCCATAAGAGCAACAATTATGCATCTGCTTCGCAAATCACGTTTACACATTATTGAAAACACAGTTACGAACCGGGATGTGCTGTACCATTGCAGCTTTCGACTTCCTTGTATTCCCCAACACAAGTTGAAAATTCGCCGTCATTGCAAGTCCGGAATCGAGTTCTAGTTCCAGTACCACAAATACTGGAGCATTCAGACCATGATAACCATGCTGACCAAAAGGCAGACACTGGAACTACGTAGCCTGAAAAGATTTTATATTTTAGATTTCGAATGCTTGCATCAAACGTTAGCAATCTTTCTTGGATAACCGTGTTGATATTTGCACCTACTCAAATGCAATATGGTGATAAAGCCAAAGGAAATATCAGCTTTTTTTGAAGAATTCCGATTTATTGACTACAGGAATTATTGCAATTACTTTCAAGCTTTTCAAAAAAAAGAGACCGAAATATTTTGCCTTAGATATTATGTTTGATGAAGTAAATTAGTGTATGCTTCTCGCAATGATTTTATTTGATAAACATTTGTTACAGCTACATGTTGCATTTTCAGTATTTTTGATGTTGCATCTTGAAATCATTTGCAGTAAGATTGTTGATTTTCATTTGTTTACATTGCAATCACTTTAGTGTCGCGTGCGTAAGACATGTCAAGATATAATTCAGGCAATATTCTTGATTCATTGTCAATCTATGATCAAACAATTTTGCTTTATTTTCAATGATTCACAAGTCAACAACAGTTTTATTAGGAATGTAAATCGAGAAATCCGGACCTGAATGGAAAGCGAATCGAAACGGAGAAAATTTAAGCAAACCTAATGCACAAAATAAAGTGGTGAAGTATAACTTCCATACCTTTGCTTGGACTGCAGGCGTTGTTTTGTTTACAGACGCAGTAATTAATCTATACAATTTCGTAATCATTTGATAAAGAACAATTTGCAAACTAAAGAGTAATGACTGACATGTTTTCCGTAACTATATATGTGCACATTTGTCTTAAACTAAAACAATTCTGTCTCCACCTTTCACCTGCCTTTGTTGAATATTCTTATGGCATTAAATAACACTATTCATATTTGAGGTGAATCAATTCTCCATATATAAAAAAAATTTGTTTTGTAGAAACTCTCACCATACAGACAAAAGGTAATACGTACGCTGAATAACGACATTACAGCCTGATTCGTCTTCATCTTCGAGACAATCCTGCAAAATATCAAAACATACCGGTTCCTTGAAAAACAAAGACTCATGCTACGTAACGATCTAGCAGTGAAACGTCATCAATTTTGCATAGTGAAACGCCATCAATATCGTAAGTTTTAATAATCTCAAAAGTTTGAAAACAGAAAGCAGCAAGATTCCTCAGACGCTTGCCTCCACGAGACTTGTTTTGTTTTCAATTTCGCATAACGTGATGCTTGTAGTGATACAGAATACCTCATACCTCGTCGCAGAGAGTTTGATACAATCATGTAGACTATTTCTTTGATCATGAATACTTCATTATAGCGAGTTTAAATCAAGTATGTGTGAGATGTTTTCTACAACAGAAAGTTATTTTTCGAAGGCTTCCTTCGTCGTGGTGGTTACCCAAATTTTACATGCTATAAATAGAATTCTGAGAATTGCCATTGGCGCAAAAGCTTGAAGTTTTTTTATTTTTTGGAGATTATTTTGCATACCTTGTGTTTGCACACCAACCTACTTTCCTTGACCTCCACATTACATGAGACTCCATCAAAACATTGAAAGCTATCTGCCAACGTTCATTGCTCAACGTCGGAACAATGTGTATTGAAGCATATCAGGAGCCCACAAATTTTTTCAGTCAAGGTGTGCCTATTATCAAACTGTTGCATTTATGCAAATCTAAGACCTCTATATTTGTTTTCGTTATTGATTGATGTTTGGTTGTCCAACCGTAGCCAAATTTTGACCCGAATGGAAAAACTCACAATGAAAATTGGCCTAAGTTCACAACCGCTGTAGTTGGAGTACAAACATGATTGTGCTGTCTAAACGCACTCAAAGATATATTAGCAACTTTAAGTCACATCAAGTACCTCTGGTTAAAATGGCCAAATGCTTTATGACAATTCCTCTCAACCACTTTTTGAGCGCTCACGCTATCGGTCACTGACAAGTTGAAACAAGGTAATTTAATGCATTTAGCGGTGGAAACGCTTGTTTTGAGGCAACACAGATGTAAATTTCAGATAAGTCCAGACCCCATGTTCCGATAAAACACTCCGAAGATTTACAAATGGTAACATGTTTACTAACAACAACATATAGGCGCTTTTGACTAATCGAACTTCACATCGAACTGGTCATTACAAAATTAGACCGAATCCCTTCACAAATGCAATTACTTTACTGCGAAGAAGGCACGTTCTTGACCCACTTCCCATCCATGCTGATCTGTCCCGCAGGCGCCACTTTTTTGCAGAGCCTTGCAACACCATAACTCGCCAACCGATTGAGCTGCAGAGCTGTTCAAACCCTCCAGGGATTCGTTACGTCTTCTAGTTTAGATTTGGAAAATATTCTTACGTTTTGGGATAGAGACTCTCTGTGGGTAACATAATAATGGGGGCATGTTTTCGCATTTTTGGCCAAGTTTACCTGACTCTGGGCGCCAACCAATAAGCTATGTGTTGGCTCAAGCTTCTTTTGGAATCTTGTCTATAATCCGAGTCTTTAGATGGGTTTGATTGGCTTTCTAGCATATCTGGAAGGGAAAGTATGGCTCAAAAACCCAATTTGTGACAAAAATAAAAAAGCCTAAAAAAGTCCTACTAAAGGTATGATTGCTTTCTCAGGGAAAAATTTGGTTAGCCATAACTCAGCAGCAGATTGAGCTGGAGATCTGTACAAACACTCTATATACTCGGAAAGCCTTGTAGTTTGGAATAAAGAAAAAAGTTGGAAACTAAGTAATATTGCGAGTCTTTTGAGCCCTTAATCGACTTTGCATCGTTTCTGGTGCCAAAATTATGGCCAAAAAACGCAAAATAACCAATAGTTCCTCAAGCAATTAGCGGAGATTTCGATGATTATTTTGCGCTTTTTTGGCAATAATTTTCAAACCAAGAACGCTAGAAATTCCATCAAACCCTCTAAACACTTCTTATATAGTCTTGTTTCTTATACAAACTCGAGTAAAAAGATGGTTCTTGGCGTTGGTGTCCAGTGCATAATGATGTCATTCAAATGTAAACAAATATACAAAGACCTACTCGCATCATTTCATTATCAGCACAAAACCCGACACACAAAGCTAAACATTTTTTATTCTAAACTACAAGACATTCCCCATCTTTAGAGGGATTGAACAGCTCTGTAGCTCAATTGGCTGGTGAGTTATGGCCTTTAGCGACGATGGCCAAGGTTAACTAGTCGAATTTTTAGACAGTTTTTATTTTTTGAGCCATAATTTTGGCTCCAGATGCGCTAGCAAGCCAATCAAAGGCTCTGAAGACTCGGATAATAGCCTAGATTAACAAAAAAAATTGATCCAAAAAATGGCTTGTTGGGTTGGCGCTCAAGCTCAGGTAACTTCAGCCAAAAAGGTGCAAAAACAATTATGACATCATCCACAGAAAACCACAACCCCAAACAAAAACTTTTTTATCAAAACCAGAAGCCTTCCCGAGTCCGTAGATGATTTCAACAGCTTTCTAGCTCAAGCGGCTGGAGAGTTGCAGAGCTGCAGAATGTCAGAGCATTTTGCGAAAAAGTGGCCTGCGCGGGACTTAAAGGGTCTACCAACATCACAAGCTGAAGATGCGTCCGTCATGCGCTTCGAATCGACTTATCTCCGCAACGCTTGCGCTCAGGTTGCGAACTTAACTCGATTGACCAAAATTATTTGGCCAAAATGGGCACGGTTAGCTTTTTGTCACATGGGAGGTGGGCTTTACTCCTTTACACAAAGCCAATTAGCCTATTATCCCCTCTTACTCACAAAATGCAACACTTGTGCAGATTTTGACAAAGTTTACACAAATTAGCTACTGAAAGAATGAGTTTTGAGCATGAATTGTATGCATTTCTCAAATTAAGCTGAAAATTTGAAAAACAGCTTTTGTCCTAAATATAGAACTGCACATGAGCATGGATTGATTTACAGCCATCAAGATATATAAAATTACCCTTTTCCTATTCAGTGTCGCCAATACCAATGTTTATCCACCACTTTCGTAGAGGAAAAGTAAAATTTGTCAGGGTTTTTGTGGCAAAAGATTCAAGCTTTTTCACTCTCCTTGCTTGGTTCGAACGACGCGAAAAATTTTTCCCCGTTTCCAAGTTCCTGATTTTAACAAGATGCCGTTCATTTCCGACCTGTGGCAATGACGGCCTTTTTGTAAAATTGCGTCTGCTTGGTCGTTATAAATACAGATGGCCTGAAAAGGCTTTGTGCTCAAAACAGAAAAAGATAGTCAATGAAGAATTAGATGCGTAAAACTCAGAAAGAGCGAACCTGAATATTTTGAGGAACAGTGGTTGACAACTTCCAGGGCCGGCCCTAGCAGGTGCGGAGCCTAATGCAAGATCTGGGGGCGAGGCCCCTCCGAGCAATGATTGTATGACGTCATCATGTTCAGTCAACCGTGTTACGATCGTGGTGGAGCGCAGATGTGAAGCACTAACACGAGAATTGAGCACGTTTGCTAACGTTCGATAAATTTATTTGAACAATGTAATTTATATGGCGTTTCTACTGAATTCTCAATCGCAAAGTGTAACTGGTAAAAATGAACAATCTACCCAAACACCACGGCCCGGTGCCCCAGAGGAGCGGGGCACATTGCAGCTGCATCGGTTGCATCGGCTTAAGGCCGGCACTGACAACCTCACTACATTTTTGAGCCACATGTAGGTTCGTTTGCTATTTGTTCAATTTTTGTTGGTCCTGGTGGAACAAAAGACTTGTGCTCAAGCTAACACGCTTACTTTAGACGAATGAAAAGCAAATTCTCGAGTGGAAAATAAAACTCTAGAATGTCTGATCCTGTATTGCGAAGTTTTGCCCAATGTTTTGTTGAATAAGTTTGTAAGATATTGTTTTTTAGTTAATTAGTCTCTCTCAGAAAATATTTTCATAGAACCTTTAAGGACAATGGTCTGGTGTTTTACCTGACACTGCAACCAGGTGCAAAAATACTGTTTGCGACAAATTTTAACTTTGTTACCACAGGGTTATGATACAGCTATTGAAACTCCAAGGCGAACATTAGTCAAAACGAAACAATGCCATTTTAGCTTATTACGCGCTTTCAACAAGACGAACAAATTGGCAAAAACACTAGCCGATTATTTGGTAGCTTTCGCGTTCTTTCCGAAACACTATGGCGAACAACATAATATTTCGTGTTATCAAAACACTTCCAAGTATGACATTGCTTGGTTTATTTGTGTTTCAAAGGTTAAAACCTAATGAGATTTTTGGAACCGTCACCGACGAGTGCAAAGCAATGGCAGTAATACCCAGGAAGGCGAATGGTTGTTTAACTGATAATAAAGCAAGCCACGCGACACAGCTCCCACACAAACACGCCAAAGCGGAAAGCGAAAAGCGGAAAATCAGCTGATAAGATATTCAGTACCAGACGACCATGCGTTTAGGCGAAAGTTTACACATGCGGTAGAAATTAAAACAATTCACTACTTAATATAAATGTTTACCCGAACTCCATCGCAAATTTGAGTGCTTGATATGCAGTTTGTAGATGAGTTGCACGAATGCATGCCCGGAGGACAGAGATAGGTCGCGTTCGACGTTAAGTTTTTTGTTGCAGAAGGAAGAACAGTGTTTGCTTCAGGAAACACATTTTGTGATGCATCTTTTGTCGCTACACTGCTTGCTTGGTAAGGAAGCGTCGGAGTGAGAGGTAAAGTCTGCAGTGGCGATTGCTTCCAAATCGAAATGTTCTTCGTACAGTCATTTTGCATTATGGAAATATCATCAACAGCTATATCTGAACTGTCGTTAACTCCTCTTATTCCAACTAAAGCAAACTGAAACAAATGAAAAAATTTTTGTAGAAAGTGGTCTGAAAGGAAAACCTGGCATGAAATTACAGACGAAATGCTATTTTTCCAGGAAAATGAGAAATTTTCTAACGAAGGAACACAGGTGAATAATCAGTTGATGTAAAATGAAATGGAGTTTTCGAAAAGCAACTGTTGCTTTAGTTATAACATTTTACTGTATTAAGTAAAGTTGCCCTGTCCAGGGACAAACAAACAAGGTTGTCCTCAACGGCATATCGTTTCCATTCTCAGGACAACTTCAGTGAAAAGAGTGGGTTTGCAATCAATACTGGTAAATTCGTCGTCAACGTATGTATCAGTTGTGCTGATATGAAAATAGAAAAGGTACTGAAATGTTTTTTTACGTGTTTTCTTGTGTCAGGCCCAACAAAGACAAAATATCTTTCAGAACTACCAACAGGAAATTAATAAAAAAATATTTTGCCCAACTGTTGGCAAGATGCGATCGCGTCTTCAGTACCGCTTGTTTTCCGTGCTTGTCGTTATCACTGCGTCACACGATCACGCGTGTACGGTGTTTGCTATCGCTTTCCTGTTTTTTGCCATTCGCGTTTATGAAAGCCTAATGATATTTGTCTGAAACGTCGTGTCGTTTTTTAATTTTTTGCAACAATTGAGCACAAGATCTAGTGATATAATAACATTAGACTTAAAACATTTTTATGAAAAGCCATGTTTGTGCTTAAGTCACAATCCAGTTTTTTGTTTATTAACTTAAAGGTAACATGGTTATTAGATACAAATGTTTCAAACATTATATGGAGCTCATCATTTTATTTGATCTGTGTAAATGTGCTCAGAGCACAAAAATTTACACATAGTACAACAACACACACACTCACTGCAGAAAACAGCAACGTAGCAAAGACATTTTCTCACGGGTGATATATTTTCCACTTATTTTGCAAAGATAATTGCCTGTAGCTAGCCACTGCCATAACTGACATAAAAATGTCGGCTGATCTAGAAAATCCTGATGAGGTTCACATTATTTGCTGAGGGAAAAATGCCCATATGGACAAGTTTCATCTTTATATGTGCGTTAAGCATCGAATACCAATTTGATTTACAACAACTCAGACTGCATCAAACAGGCATCACTGCATGCAGTTGGGTGTTCGGTTTGCACATAAACAAGAAATATGAAAAACGGAGAATTCTTTTCTTGAAGAATCCTTTTTTTCATTCTTTGTCAGGCAGAAAGCTTAAAAACCGGTACAAAACTAATGGAAAAAGTCCTAACCCTTCCTATAGATTCATTGCAAAGCGCATTTCAGCGAAAATTAATCAAGAACATACAAATCAAGCGAAAAGTTGCAGCTTTGACATATAACTCAGATTTACGTGTTTCCTAGACGCTTGAAATCTGTTATTAAAGGACATTGTGATAGTTATGAAAGCGTAGGGAAAGTGGATTAGCCTTTGCCATTGCTGTTGGTACATGAAATCTGCCCAGTGGTTTTGACGCTTTACAGACCTAAGCTATGCAACAAATATTCTCATTAAATGGGAAGTCTGCAGCTTAGATCTTGACGAATGTATAGCGTTCCTGGTACAAAATGCAAGGCAACAATGTCAAGTACTGTACAGTGTATCGGAGATTGATGTGCTGGTGAAGAGTTTGTCTCTACCGTAGCAGTCTCTGCAGCTAAACATGAACCCAAGGTATTTCAAGGGGAACCTCAATGCGAAGTGACGTTTCCTGATGACCGCGCAACTCAGTAATCCTCACCCTTGGCTGAGTTTCGAAATACAAAATGTATACATGTGGTGAATCCAAATTCCATTCATGGGCATGTGATTAGCACATACTACTGATAATGCAGCTCTGAAATCACGGTTGCGGGTATAGAGTGGGAGGGTGCCAGTAGAGTAGGAATTGGATCGCTGAAATCACTGTTGTGAGGATGCAAAAAAAGTGTGCGGATTATGAAGTGTAATGGAACACCGAATCAACGTTTCTGTTTTATGATTTTAAATGTCATGAAAGAAAAGGAACTCACTTTGGACTGATTAGCTTCGAAGAGGCCAGAATCACGTGTTACAGTAACACTACTTCGTGTTACTTGTGCATTATACGAGCTACAAAAACTTAACTGGATTATACTGTACTCATGAAATCCCGGCGGCCAGTCCTGCCAAAAATTACTGGAATTTGCGACGTCTCTAGGTCAAAAGAGTTCATAATTACGTAGAAGATTGTTTAAGAAAGCATCGTGTTGTTACATGGAGATTTCATGCAGTCCAAAGACCATGAGTACGTGTGATCTTTGATAAAATATGCTATAAGTGGCTAGCAACAGCCCTAAAACCTATTTACAACACAATGCTTGTAGAATACCATTACAACAGACCAAAATCGAAAATGAACAAACCACGATTAATACAATCGCGGTTGTTGCCTTATTATTGGATTATTGCTGTGAAAACATCGAAACGTGCTCTGAAATTTAGGGTCTGGCTAGATAGATTTGTGTACTCAAAGCAAGTTGGTTGACCAGTTTTAAAGGATGAACCAAGACGACCAGTGGTGTACTTAAGGTTGGGGGCCATGATAAAACTGTTTGATCAAGCCTAGGAATTGGGTATGCGGGCCACCTTAAGGCTACGTTCCTGAACCTGCTTCATGACTGACATAACAGAAAATGCGAATGGGCCTTCATGATACATAATTAAAAAAACAAAAACTGGAAGTTGAGAAGAAAAACCTAGCAACACATAGAACTTAAGCAATAGCAAGTTAGGATCTAACCCCTTTCTCTAATTTTACAGTTGCTGTTGGGGGCCCCTTTGAAAGCAGAGTACATGCACATAACAGTTGCTACTGGGGGCCCCGTTGAAAGTAAAGTGCTCACACATTGCAGTTGCTGTCGAGTTTTTTTTTAAAGCAAAGTACCTAAACATTGCAGTTGCTATTCGGGCCCCTTCAGATGCAGCGTACTTACATTTTACAGTTGCTGTTGGGCATCCCGTCAAAGGCAGAGCACTTGCTTTTGATCTGCGTCGGAGTACATTATATGAGCAGATAATACGTTTTTCACCAAAGATGAGGACAAATTTCCGCGCTAAACTCCTCAAGAGAGGCCCTTAACAAGGGTTGTCAGAGGCAAGTGCCTCGCTCGCCTCCCATTAATACACCACGGAAGACAACTTCTTTTAGAGTTAAATGACGATGTCATCATTGTTGGCAGCAGTGGTAAACATCATGCTTTACAATTTCATCTCCACAGATTTAAGGCATGGTATGAATTGCTTCATAATTTTTATGAAGTAACATTCTCCAGGATCTTTTCAAAACTTGTCCAAACCGTAGTGTAGGAGGCTTGAGTGCAAGCGCTCCCGAAAATATTTTGAATTGTGGAAGTTCTGGGCAAAATCACTAAAAATCCGGGCAAAATCTCTATAAAGCCGAGCAAAAATGACGCCCAAGTTATTTGATATCACAGTAGGCGACCAATATTTGCAGAACCTGTTTTTGGAGATCACATAAAAATATGGTCTTCATGATTATCACGGGGGAGAAAAAAATTGTAGGCAAAAATCGCTCAAAAAGGTTCGGGCACGTTTGGTAAAATTTGGGCAAAAATCTTTCGCCCCCCCGAAAATTTGTTTGCTCTTGCACCTTTGTTTCCAAATGAGCTACACAAATTTCGCAAAGCAATATGCGCTGTTCCATTTTTTCAAGGTTTACTATTGCGTTTCTTGACAGCGATTATTTATTTTATTCAGTAATCGGTGAATTACAAGTACCCTTACTTTGTGCAATTTGGTTTTCTCTATAATTTTGCTAATTGCTTCATAACTTTTTGGGCAACTTTCCCTGTTCTTCTTTGAAACGTGTTTTCAATAACAACCTACATGCGCCTAGCAAGCGAGGAGTAAGGTTGCTGAAGGTCGTGCATTGCATGAGTAAAAAAACGTAACGGTTTGAAGCGCTTAGACTTACATCAGTATCATCACATTGAATTCTTGCAACACACAATGGTGACCTCTTCTGAGCTTATCAAATTTAACGAGGATACTTTCATACCACTTGCAGGCACTAAAGCGCGTGTGTGGTGCATTTGGTGCGTACGTCGCTATTTCACACTTGGATCGCTTTGTAATGTTTTTCAAAGAAATCATCCTCTCTCGAAAGGTTCTGCCTCATAAACATATGTTAAAACATCACGTTTTATCTCTTGAATCTCCAACTGATATAGAACAAGTTATAAATATCTGTCGTATGTACTGTTGATACAATTTAAACAGTATATAGTAAGGAGCTCCTCGGAGCAGCATGTGAAAGAGTTCGATCTTAGGTAAATCCAAATGTGCTTTTGATGATTGCAATTCAAAACGCAGTTGATACGGTTTGGCTTGTGCTTGTAAGTGTATTATTGGATTCACTAATGTTGCAAATCTGCTAATGGTTTTTGGCATGTGGGAATCCGAAATTATCCAAAACCAAAATTTTAGGAATAAAATTTACACTTTACATTTTGTTTGGACAAATACTGAAGTTACACTAACATGTTGATTTGCGAATGCGCAGAAAACCACCAATTCTGTACGTCTATTCAAAGAGACCATGTACTTAGCTTACTTGTACGGTATTGTTAGTTCCAAACAAAGTCATCTGCGCTTTAAGCCATGTTTCACCTTGGTTTCCAGATACGTTATACTTCAAATTACGCTTCCATAAAGCTTTTCCGTCATCAACTTCGTAGACTAAAAGAGAACCAAGCCCCTTCCCTTTCATGAAATACCTGAAACCACCAAACAGTGCCGAATGAAATGGCATCGTACGGTAGTTACATATAACACATTGTTTAGAAACATACGTAACGCACTAAAGAACAAACCGTAACAGTGAAATCTGTGTGGAAATTGCTTTAACAGGTTGTGTGTAGAAAGGTTGTAATTTTTTCAGAGCTTATAACAACATGCTGCACGCACCATGTGTATGATTAAAAAAATTCTTCAGTTTCAAATTGTATTCATAAAATTTTGATAGGTAACCAATGGCTGAATTTAGTGCTAACAACACTTGGATAAATTAAGACAAAGAGCTTAGAAAATCATAATATGGAAGTGCCATTAGGTAAAAAATTAAGGAAAACGCGTAAAATGTTTTGCATTTTCAATAGAGTTCAAAAAACATCAAAAACTTTTATTTATCTAAACGTTCTTGGTTGAATCGGAAGCTACATTTTCAAATCTCACCTCAATTCGATTTCGGGCCAGGCAAATGTGCGGAAGTTTTAAACTCAAATGTTTACATAAACGTTTACGTTTTTTTAAAGTTGTTCATTTACAGCTACTTTCCTCTAATAAAAGTCTAAGCCTGTTGACTTAACAGTAAACGAGTAATTGGACAGTTGAAAGTTTTTTGAGGGACCCACTTGTCTCCAGTGAAAAGAGTAAAAGTGCTGGGAGAAATCCATGTGAGTAAGCACATTTGGTCATATACGACTTTCAAAAAATTTTATGAAGTTTTTTCACTTTATTTCCCTTTATACTTCCATTTCACTTCACAAACATGGTACTAGTATACAGATCCAAAACCTGCGTATGCAACGTTTCTGTTTGGCCGATTTTGTCAGGCCAATTTGGTCTGGCCGTTTCGGTTTCGGTCACGGGACATTTCGGTCTGGGTACATTTCAGTAACGACATTTCTGTACATAAACACTGATTCACTGGCCTACACAATTTTTGGTGCTCAAGGTTTTAGAGCTGATTTAGACTAATTTTTGGGTCGCTAGTTTCAAAATTGCAGTCCGTTATTTTCAATCAGGTCAACTTTTAAAGTTTTTCAAGAATTTCAATTTTGTGAAGGTGTTGGTGAATGATATAGCTCAACTGTAAGATTTCCCTGTAACATCACAGATTTCAATTCATGTGCTATCTGTGGCATGTCTTAATTGTCCATTTTTTGTTTTTGACATTATAATGTTGAAGTAGGCTACTGTACATTATGTTTAATTGCTTACACAATGCATGGCTGCAGGACCTCTCTTTTATTCTAGTTTGTGGTTTAAAACTCATTAATATTGCAGGTTGCTTAAGTTCATAAGAATCTTGTTTATGGCTTCATCATCAAGAAGACGCTGTTTAAATGAACCAAATGTTTTCCGCTATATCTGTGGCGAATCCACTTTATAGCATAAAAGGAAAACAATCAGTGATTTTGTAAGCGTGCTTATCTTG
>Ga0210059_1004309_pt1 | contig 22933 bp, 21 predicted proteins | sample Ectturendosymbi2_FD_188042 | JGI IMG/M metagenome (GOLD analysis project Ga0210059, IMG submission 188042) | Ecteinascidia turbinata endosymbiont from Florida, USA - Sample 2 (SPAdes) (version 2) | ecosystem: Host-associated > Tunicates > Ascidians > Unclassified | place: Key West, Florida...
GAGAGGAGCGTTCGGACCTGCCAGTAAGTTTGTTGATTGTTCTCCACGCCTTGCGGCTGGAGTGCGAGAAGTCGATGGAGTTGATAGCTTCCTCCCATTGCTCCTGCTTCGTCTGTTGTAGTCGAGAGCAGTGGCGTACGCAGAAAATTTCCGAGAGGGGGGGCAAGTTTCGTCACAATCGTGTGACGTCACAAATCAACTTCAGGACGACCATTCTAGGGGAGTACGGGGGCATGCCCCCGTGAAAATTTTGCAAAATTACACCCAAAAATATGCAAATTACACCTAAAAATACGCATGCGGTTTATATATTTTTTCATTTTTAGGGTCTGACGGGGGGCCATGGCACAGTGCCCCCCTCCGTACGCTTGTGGTCGAGAGAGTACAGAAGAGGTGGCTCTGTCACAGGCAGTCCCCACTGGGGCTCGGATAAAGAAGCGATAGAGGGTCTCGCACTCTTTGTCCCAGCATGACACATAGTTCAATGGGTGAAGCATGCAGATGATAAGCGATGTACGTGGTCCTGTGACCCAATGGATAAGGCGCCTGACTACGGATCAGGAGATTCGAGTCCTGGCAGGGTCGATTTTGATACTGATCAGGGCTGGCTGAGAACTTGACCAGGTGGTCTTTCGCCAAGTTTTCGCCAACCTTTTGTGATTGAACATGATCATTAAACTGTGAAACCTGAGAGTTCAGATGTTTTTGTATTCTCATCAACATGGAGTCAATGTGATATATGATGTTAGTTTTTTCCTCTTATTGCATTCGTGTTATTTCGTGCTTTGAGTCACAAAAATGAATGAATAAGCCATACCGCTATTTCATAACAAAAAACAATGCACTACTAATTTTATGCTTGTTTCAAGACAAGTCTTTACATTTTGAGTTGGTTGCTTGCAGCCTACTGCATGTTTCCATGTTTTTAGATGCCACATTTCAGTTAATAAATAGTTTATGTTATAATTACGTTACGACAACATTAATTTTGCGTTGTTGGTCTGCAATGCCAAAAGAGCAGTGCCATGGAAGAATGTGTTGAAGCGAGCTTTTCATATGACTGTTTTTTCTGAGTTTCCAGTTAAGGTAATTTTTCGTGATTGGAGAACGAAATACTTGCACAGAGCAACGCAGGCATACGTTGTATTTTTACGGCTGCATGAAGAACTAGACTGATATTTCTAAGTGATAAATGGCATATGGTTGTCAGTGTGCTTATGGGGCGCCGAAGGCGTCTTTTTTCCGTCTCAACTCAGCTCCTGTACGCCATTCGCCATGAAAGAAATCTTTAAACGAACGAATGCACAAGGTTTTTACTTGCAAGTGCTTGAAGCTTAACACTGTGGCATTTTTTCTCACTGCAGCATAAAAGCAAAACGAGGAAAATCCAAGACATGTTTACTGAAGACGTAAAGTGCAAGAACCTGAAACTCATTGCTTTGCAACGCAATACAAATGCCACAAGCACAGAGCTGCACAACAGTCGAGTCGACGAGAGTACAAACTGATGAAAGAGGAGTGCGTAGGCAGAGCAAACGCGAGCAGAAAAACGTATTTTCTCAGAAAGCAGGACTTTTCTCTGCGAAAAAGACAGACAGTCGATTACACGAAATCAACCGATTGGGTCCTGCGGCCCATGCAGGCTGGCGATGCGTCTGACGGCCTGCTGGGAGTGCGGGTACTCTTGACTAAGTCTGTCAAGAATATTGATCATGTGGTGGAACCGCTCTTCCTGCTTTTGCAACTGCTCAACATAAAAGAAGACATTTTAAAAATGCAAGTTTCGTGTTTTTGTTTCCTTAGATAACTAAATACAACGAAATCCATGTGCTTTGCAATCGACCAAGACGTTACTTTGGCACTTCACCAAAATCATGTTGATAAGGGAGAGAAAATCCAGATGCTTCTGTCTCAGAGTGGACATTCGAAAAATAATTACCATAGCAATAGGGTATTGTATTGCCAGGGTTTTTTTAAGGAAAATGTTAGATACCCAGTATGGACCTTTACGGACCCGATTTCTCTTATTCTAGGGACCCGATTTTCTCTGATTCTAGGGACCCGATGACAATTTTATCTGATTCTAGGGACCCGATTTTCAATTCTAGGGACCCAAACGGGTCCCTAAAACGCCTTAAAAAACCCTGGTATTGCTTTTCCTTTCTCAATTGTTACAACAGTTACACTAATATGTTTCTTAGCTCATGCAATAGTTCATGTGCCATTTTATAAATTGGATAGAAATTTTAGTAACTGCCCGTAACTGCCTAATATCCGAGCTATCTGCACCAGATTTCCTCAGCAATTTTAACGTGGCGTGGCAGTGAATCTTTCCTCAGACATTATACTTAGTGCAAATCATATTATCTTGACTTTTGGCCTGGTTACCTTCAGGTAAGCAGAGAAGGTATTTGAAATTTATGGCTTTGCTTTGAAAACAAGTTTTGTAACGCAGCGCATCTTTAAAACGCTGTGTTTTACACTTGCGTGAACACACCTGGCCGTTGTTTCGCCAATGTAATATCATGCTCAGAATTATCTAAGCACTGTCAATCGTAGGCGTAGGAGGCAGGAGGGAATGCAGCCCACAACTATTTTGGTTTCGGGTAAAAATTATTTAAAACATGATTAAAAATTTTTTATAAAAACAACGAAATTTTTTGTCAAATTAAATCTTTTCTGGTATTAATAGTATAAAAATTACAATAAATGCCTTTTTCTTATCCAGAGCAGTTAAATCGCAAAATATTTCGAAAAACCTACTTTTGGAGCATAAACGTACTTTGTCGAGCAAAACGCTTGGCCCTCTACGCATACGAGTATGCTGTCCATTGTTTCAGTGTCACAAACTTTCGTATGATTTCGAATTGCTTGCTTTGCTTCAGTGTTCTATTTTTGTTGATATGTGGGTGACAAAAAATGGCGGAAGGCCGATTTTTTAATCTGCTAATGGCCAAGGCGGTTGAAGGAAGCGCTCTGCCAAAGAGCGCTACGGCGAATCACTAAGTGGTCGTAGATTGCTTTAATGCTGTTGCACTATATCACTGACACCGAATTGATAGCGAGCGGTCCAGAACGTCTCTATGAACAGTCCTGGGAAGAACTTATCCTTGCAATCGGTATCTAAGATCTGATACCCCGCTGTGAATTTTTTTAGCTCTCAAGCCCCGACAATGCTGCACAAATTATTTGAAACGCAACACGTTGAAATCTGATTTTTTGCAAGATTGTCACGTAGTGGATTGGAAGGATCAAAACAAGATTGCAAATCAGTCTTTCGCAAGCGCCCCTCATGGTACGCACAGAAAAAAACACCCAAAGAATGGGAAGGGTACAAGTCTATTTTGGTGCAGCATTAAACCTTCGCGCGATTTTGGTCGTGCTCAAACAGACAAGCACTTGTGAAAAGCATCGCCACCACAGCGCACTACACATAGTCAGTTTCACCCCAACTCACCTCGTTGCCGAGGGCTTCTTCGGACTTGCACACGGACGTGTACTTGCCAGCCTTTATTGACTGCAAGTGTTTCACTTTGGTTTGTTTTGAGACAAGATCGCTCAAGTTCTGCATAAAAAATGGAAGCAGGTAGTCTCGCAGGTACTGTGCGTGAATCTATCCTACTTAATTTCAAACTTGTTTTTACTTTTACATTCCTTTGGTTTTTAGCTGAAAAGTACGTGAAGCTACCACTGACATCCCTGGATATAAACAAGAAACGGTCAGAACAAAGGGGTTTGGGATGTTCATCCGTACGGGAATTTTGCTATAATTTTCTTGCCTGGTATATTTTTTTACGAAACCACTGCTGTACTTACTGTAAATGCTTTGCAATGTCTACTTGTTCAATATTTACTGAGAGTGCAACTACTTACGCGCTGCTTTATTTCGTCCCATCGCTCCACATCGCCTTCTAGCGTGTCAACGGTGCCTTGCAATTGCTGAACAATCAGTTGTTTTTCTTCTAAGTTGCGTGTGATCTCGGATTGGTTCTCACGAAGTTGACGAATGTCGTCGTCACAAGCAGCAGCGTCCTGCATTAGAAACAGACAGCAAATGAAGACACAAGGCATTAACCCATAAAAAAGAAGTATAGTATGTGCGAAGTTGTTCGAAATGTCAATCCAAGATCGTGATGAATGCAACTATACTTGAACACTTGGGTTAGACTAATACGCGCAGAAATGATCCATGACTTGCTGCCACTGAAAGATCTTGCTGGATCAGTGCAGCGAAGTTTATTGAACTACGCTGTGCAATGGCCTCCAAATGTTTCCTGACGTCCCTGCATCTTTTCCGGAAAACTTAAATGCTGAAAATTATTTGTGTTTGTAAAATTGTTGCCGAGCATTACACACATTGAATCGACCAACAAATTTTGACCAGATCAAAACTACACGCTCTTAATTCCTGCTTATTTTCAATTATTGAACGTTTGAAAGGTCTAGCATAGCTGTGAGTTTTGTTTTAGAGGAATTAGCTGACTGGGTTCAGCTTTGATGTCGTTTGATGATGATTCAGACTTACAGATATCTGTTTTCGAACAACTAATCACCACAAAGGGCAACGCGCCTTTGTGGAGATTCACGCGGAACATCAAAATAAACCCGATTTTTGCCTTGTGCACAGTAACGTGAAAAAGGATTAGTCTTTTTTAAAACAGTTCATGGAAAGGAAGCAGGAATCAAAAATTTATTCGTCAAATGAAGTATCATAACGGTTATACACCTGGTACTATTTGCTAACATACGACGGTAATGCCAACGGTCATTATATGACGTCCAACAGCTGAAAAAGCGATTCAGCAGTGAAAAACAAGTTTCAACAAGCAGCCAATGATCAGAATCTGAAATGACATGTTCGTTGAATACAAAGCAAGGTTTTGTAGCCTTTTTTGGCAATATCCTGATACGAACTTCCTAAAAAACACAACCAAAGAGCTGCAAAAAATTTAACTTGAACGTAGCCTACTAAAAACGAGTGTTGCCACCAACAGTCACACACAAGAGTAGCTGAAACACCTAGTTTAAGTTTGTAAGATACTTCCTTAAATTGGATACCTTACTATTCTAAAAGTGATTTTTACTTGAGGTCCTGTGGCCCAATGGATAAGGCGCCTGACTACGGATCAGGAGAGTGCTGGTTCGAGTCCTGGCAGGATCGATGGATTTTCCCCTTTGTTATAATATTTAACACAGCAAGCAGTCACTGATGAATAACTATGTGGATGCTTGCAACTCTTATGTTATCTATCTTAAAAGTGCTGGTGCCCGCTGTAAATTTAACGGCAACAGTTTGAATATTACACAAGCATCTTTTCATGCATGTTTTTTATTTGCTTACTGCAGCAGTAATTGCTTATTACGCTTTGTGAAGCGTATGCCGTGAATCTCAGTTTGAATTTTCCACTTTATAATTTGTATCATTGCAGCCATTTTCAAGAGGTTCAAAATTAACTTCAGTAACTCTTCTACACTATTAAGCTCTTCCACAAAAGGATAGAAATCACGAATGATGGCAGATCACTTGCCTCCTCAACTGAACTCTTCAGGCATATATCGAAGATTTCATTAGGAATTACGAAAATGTGTTTTTGAGACGAACCTCAACACCAGATCACTTTTGGATTGATCAGCCTACTCCTCAAAAAGAAGTGTTCCTTAGTATGACAGCATCTACTTTGCTAAGAAGAGCTTGCGGGTAGCGAAATATAACTCTGCCAATATGAGTCACAATTATTGTTGAGTCATTATTGACCGTTTAGCTAACCTATATGCCGGCAACCCCTATAGCCGGTGCGTTGCAAGTGCCACGCGACGTGATTATTTTTTATGATACTCCGGACGATTTTTTACACTCAAATGAAATTGTATCAAATTGATTCCTATAACTACACAAATCTGCTTCGATAAAGTTCGATTCAGTTTTTGGGTTAGTACAGACCTAGGAGCAGAACCGTTGCCAGAAAGTCTACAACAATAGGGGGGTTTGATATTCTGAAAGTTTACAAAAATCCACTGATTGCTAGTGTTTCGTATTTTAATTAGGGAGTCTTGGAGCTTTGTTTGGGGGCAAAGCCCAGTAAGCCCCGTGGCAACGGGATTGCGTAGGATGCGGGGAAACGGGAAGGACTGTAACCCCAACTATTTTTGTTTCGGACAAAGATAATTTCAAAACAAAAACTTTTTATCGAAATTGCAATCTACTAAAAAAAAGATTGTCATTTGATTCTTTTTTGGTATTGATGTGGTGAAAATTGCATTAGGTGTGTCTTTTTATTACGTAGAGAAGTTGAACTGTTTCGTCGAGCAATTCACTGCAGCCCCCCAGATTTTTATCCTCCTGCGTCTATGCGACTAAGCAGTTCCTTTTGGTAGATCTGAAAGAAAACTATTCGTGTCTTTAAGATGTTGATCGCCTCTATTAGGTGCTTAGTCGTAACGGAGGTCTGTGGATTAAGGACTAGGCCTAAGCTTGAGGCTAGCTGGTTAAGACTCTGACGATGTTCAGTAGATACGGTCGGGTCGTTTTGATACTGGTTGATAGTGCTCTACAAAGCACAACTGCAAATTCAGCAAGTTTTCACATTAATAGTACAACCTATCAGGAATGACAAAAATCATGATTTAAAAAAAAACAAACATCGGATTTTTTTCATTCAAATCGGATTTTTTGGCTTAAATCTGATTTTTTTATTTTTATTATATGTTTAAATTTCATATGTAAGGGGTGGCCACCTAACGCATGCAAAGTTTAATTTAAATAGTTTGTTTTAAATGAATTTTTTGCGATTTGTTTCTTCAAGTATACAGCGACTGGAAACACCTGAACTTTCACTCAAACTTTCTTTGCACTTATGCAGTATCACTAAATGCAAATCTGGTCGAAACACCAGTACTGGTACACTAAACAAAGTATTTATCGAAATAACAATACTCAAAAGCATCTCTTTAACAAATTCATGTACAGTTGTACACTTAATGGCATGTTACAAAGCTTGTACATAAATGTTGCGGCGTCAGCTTTTATTACGAGCTGTGGAGTGAACTGACGCTCACAGAAGGTTTGAAACGCGCAAGCAACGACCTCGCCGAACTGACACCTCGCAAACTCCGCGCATCACTGGACTGCAGTCTTTCAATTTCCTACAGCAATTGCAAACATGGCGAACGGTAATGAGCACAAACCCTTTTGTTGTCACGAAATCAAAAAGCAGAGTCAACAGCGATCGATCGCTGGATACGGTTTCAAAACCGATGTGCCTTCCACAGCTCAGATTTCGGTCTTTAAGTTAATCAGAAAACTGCTGTTACGGTTAGCAAAATTTGGTCTATAGCAGTGGTTCTTAAACTTTACAAACACGCCGAACCCTTACATAGTTTTCCAAGCTTTTGTCGAACCCATTTTTGCCCAATACAACAGAAAGTAAAAATGGGTTACTGAAATCAGATGACGTTCGTCGAACCCGTGAAACGACTCCGTCGAACCCAGTTTAAGAACCACTGGTCTTACGTAGATCTGAGCCGTGGTGATCACACCACTTGAAACCGTGTTGACGATCAATTGCCGCTGAAGTCTGCCGTTTGTTGGATTTTGATAACAAGCAATTGTGCTGACTGCTTTCCGTTTGCAATTGCTGTAGGGAACAAGAGACTACACTTCGGATGGTGCGCGGATCTCGTAAGGGTCAGGTTCTAGGACCTAGGTCAGGGGTGGGCAACCTCTGGCACGCGTGCCGAACTTGGCACGCGAGCACTTCTATCCGGCACGTGAGCGAGGCCTCGGAAACGAGATCCTCCCCCCTTCAAATGAAAAAGTTAATAACTTACAAGTCGCAGTATTATCAGATGAAACTCGGTGTCCGTTTCTTCATTTTCGTTTGTTAACAATCCGTTATTTAATTTAACCCTTATGTGCTTTTGATGCCATATGGCTGCAAACAGAGCCGTATCAGCCGCACTCCATACCCCCTAATTGGGGGGTCACGCTGCCGCAGGGGCCCAAAATTCAGACCCCTCACCACAATTTTTGGTTGGCACGCGGAATAATTTTGTCATTGATTTAGCCGATTTAGGCACGCAAACCGAAAAAGGTTGCCCGCCCCTGACCTAGGTGAAAGATTGTCAGGACGCGTTTCTCAAAGTTCTGCGGAATAGCTCCCCACGCCTCGCAATTAAAGGCTAGCTGCTGCAATACATAAATACAAGCTTGCCAGCTTTTTTGGTGCAAAGTCGATTGTTAAAATGATTCTTGCAATGCAGCTTTCAGTATTTCCGTTTCTGCATAACCAGGACTTACATGTATAAAACGGTAAAAACCTATGATATCTATTGTTAGAACTCTCTGCCTTTTATACTAATTTAAGTGAAACCTATTACATTGCTAATCAAACGTGTCGTAAAAATCACACAAAAAGTTTCAAAACTGCATATGTTGTTTTTGTTCGATTTTTTTTTGTTTTTATTGCTTGTTTGAAATCACAAGATTAAACCATTTAAAGCAAATGATTTAAATCAGTCAACCCTGTAACCTACTGCTGCAATTTCCGTTATCACCAGAGGATTTCATCTTATTTGTGCGATCACTGAGTTAATGCACTGGTGTGGTAAGAATTTTTACTTGGAATTTTAGACTAGGTTAAATTTTTATTTATATAGTATAAGATTTTTAGTTAGGGCAACGGTGTTCTGACTTTTGTACTAACCTTGTATTTAGCAACAAAAATCGACATTTAATAATCCAACAAATCTGTTTTGTGACTACTATTCATATCCGATATTACAAAAGTCTACTCACAAAAAGACGTTTGGCACGTAAAATCATTAATATTTTTACACCATTCGTAAAAACACATAGGCCTACTGCGTTCAAAAAGGTTGTCATGCAGCACACAGCATTTATCGAAGATTGTAACAACAGCTCAACGGCCATATGAAACACGTTGAACGATACGCCTGGACGAAAAAATAAACAACACGCGGCTTGTTTCCGCACGTGACCACCTTGCAAGGGTGACAAAGTTACGCCAGAACGTAGCAATTAACAATTTGGACCGAAGCAATCTGGTGTGGCACGCACACAGTGACACAACAAACACACAAGTAGCAGCGGTATTTCGAGCTTCAGCACTTCAACTACTTGTACAGCATTATCCTACTTCATCGCAAGCGGTCCTGTGGCCCAATGGATAAGGCGCCTGACTACGGATCAGGAGATTCCAGGTTCGAGTCCTGGCAGGATCGGTAGTTTTGGCTGCTCATTTGCATTGGTATTTCTTTCATCTGAACATGCGTTACTACCAGCAAAGCTTTTCTGCAGAACGTTTCACACGCAACCGAAACTGTGTTTATCACAACTGATTTGTTAAGACGCTAAAAATACATTGAACAATTTAATAATCTTCACTACAAATGAGCAATGTCTGGCGGTACGTCTACTTTATTATAGTCCGACGTTTTGAAACGATTTGCTCGCAAAGAGAATTATTAAAACAATAAAAATTGAATAAACGCAACCTATTTGAAAACAACAGCTGGTTTTCAACCTTCTTTTTTTATCACTGCATTGATGTTTTACTGTCGGAAAATTAAGTTCAAGGAACAACCGCAATTGACAAGTTTTCTTGTTTGAGTAATTTCGTTTCTTCGCACATACTGCAGAAAAGATTTTTATAACTCAACATGTACTTTATCAGCTTAAATGCGTATTTTTGTGCGGCAACCTTCTTCGGTTTCATAGGACCTTAGACTCTTCAAGGGTCGCCTGTATTGTGCGACAAATCACGAAACAGAGGCTCTCGACCTCTGTCAGAGTGGCGCAGGGAGAAAAACAAGAGAGAAAAACCTTTGTTTAGGTCAGGAAAATTCAGCCCGATCATACCTTTTGTGTTTGCTTGATTTTCTTCTTCAAATCTAGCAGTTTCTTTTGAAAAACGCCTTTCGTTGGCGTTTTTTTGTCAAGCTTGGCCTGCGCTTCGCCGCGAGTGATGATGGTCTCGCGGCGCGACACAACTTGCTCCATTTCGCGCATCATCAGCTCCTGCTGCTTCATCAGTTGCGTGTACCGCACCTGTGACCAGGGATGTAGTGCTAGCAAAAAAGGCGTGGGAACGCACCAACAAAACTAGCCGTTGAAAACAGCTTCAAACTTATTTTAAAGTAAAACATGAAAAAGGTCCGGTAACGCCGTTCCCACGCGTTCCCGCCCCACTACTCCCCTGCCTGTGGCACAGCAGGCACGTGGTAATGACACCTTGAAGAAGTCGGGGAGAAACATCGACCACATTTTTTGAAAAAAGGAACGTCGCTTGCTAACCTTTATGGTTTACCACAAAAACTACAGCTTTCTGTGGTCAATTTTCAAAAAAAATCTGATATCTGTTGTTACACTGACTAAAATCGCATGTTTTTTACTTTTTAACTGAGCGTTCCTCTATCTGTTTTCAGTACAAAATCTTTGCGTAGATGAAACGGTTCCTTCAAATAAAAACATGCTATTCGAATTTATGGCTGCGCAGTATAAAATATGAAAAGACTTAGAAAACGTTACAGACGAAGCGTCGCTAAAACCAACTAAATAATTTTCCTGCGCCTAAAAAATCTGAAAAAAAATCGCGCATAACTTTACAAATTAAAGGAGGTCTTGAAACTGCTTACACCCGAAACTAAAATTTTTTCTTAAACCATCTGTTGCTTCTTCCTGATACGTGTTGGTTTAGAATTGTTTTTGCAAAACTCTGCAGTCAGTAAATGTCGACGTTGACAGCGAAACTCCCCGTGTGAATGTCTGGCCGCAATCCCGGTTTTCATCAGCCGTGACTTGTGTGTTCGTGCAGGTCATTCGTTCATATGGATCGCATATAGCGGTAAAGCGCTTTCCACAGAGAAAGAAGTGCGGTTTTGCAGTTCAACAAGGCAAGCATGGGACTGACTCACACTTGTCCCATCGTTCGGTGCGCAGATACCGGAAAAAAAACAGTTTTCCGCCAGTCACGTTCAACAGAAAAACAGCAGCTTTAGGACATACGCGTAGCCAGGGGAGGAAAGGGGACCATGCCCTCCCCAAATTCTAGAATATCTTGTCGTTTTGTGCTTTAAGAGGCGATGTCCCCGAAAAATACTGTTGCTCGCTTGAAGTCAAAATATTTGGCCCCTCCCAAAGCTTTGGGCTGGCTACGCTACTGCTGTAGGAGCGAGATCGCGAGAAAAACGGTGGCTCATGTGAGACGACGAAAAGTGCTGTGTACTGTGTTTGCGCCAAGGCAATCAGAAAATCACAAAAACACACATCAGAAGCGAAGTCACGTTTTGACAACCAAAGCTTAAGAAACTGGCTTGGTTGAAATTCTGTATTCGAAGCAAAGACAAGAACACCATGATCACCTGCATTCGGTGTATTTCCGCTTTCATCGCTCTCATCTCACCCTGTCCGACTTCAGAATCGACAGCTGCTCGGGTCTCTTTGGCCAGTTGAGTCTTTTTCTCCCATAACATGATCTGACGCCTGCGTAAGTAACCAGCCTTAGTAAAAGTCTAACACAAAAGTAGTTAACATGATAGAAATACTTTTAAACAACCGCTTCGTTTTGGAAAAATAGGCTTTGTTTCTTGATACAATTGGCAATTTCGAAACTTAAACTCAATTTTAAGCCTTCAAACTACGAGGTTGGAATTTAAACTTAGCTAAGGTGAAGGAGATCAAGACGAAATAGGACCAAATGAACTAGAACTAAGATTTACTCGAAAATTGTTTACTATCAACATTTTGAGAAGTACGTATTAATGACATCATAAAATCATGGCATCAAGAACAGTTTCCTAGTTTGTTCATCATAAGGCTTGAAATGGCGCATTCGTGGTGCACAAAGTTTTTACTTACTCGGCTTCAATCAGGCTATTCAGTAGTCTCTCTTTTTCCTCTTTCAAAGCATCTAATCTATGCTGCATCTGGATCGACTCCAGCTCAGCCGCCTGCATAAGAAGCGCATAAGCATTCGTGACTAAGGCAAAAAGTTCGGTTTCGATTTGTCTCACGTTTCGTGAAATAAACATTTCACTTAGGCTGAACCGTTTTGCAGGACTCTGCCAAAGCGAAAAAGTACTGAGCGAACAAGGTCATGCGACAGCGCCGTATCATACAATAAAAATGTAAAGAACATTAGTGAAGTGAAACATTAACAAAACCTGGTGTATATGCGTACTTTCTAGTGTAGTGGTGCCCGACCAGTCGATCGCGGTCTACAGGTAGACCGCCGACGAATTCCAAGTCGACCGCGAGGGCGTTTGGAAAAAAATAAAAAATTTTTCTACAGAGACTTCTAATTAATATTTGCCTTATAGGGATTGTAAAACTTTCCTCGCTATTCCAACACCTGGCATTGTGATTTTCCAATAACCCCTAATAATGGAGGTCTCCTGCAGTTGTCAGCCACGTGTCGTGATGGCGGGATAAAGTAAAGTGTTGGTTACTGAGACAAGGTAAAGCTGTTAGTTTAGTGTATGTTAGGTGTTACATTAGTGAGCATCAAGACCATCACATGTTAGAACTGCGTGTGTAGCCTATGTGAGCGCATGTTCTCAATTTAATGTGTTGATTGGAGAGTGGCGTTTCGCAGAAAACTTGACGCACATGGTTACAGACAAGGGTGTAGTGGGGCGGGAGCGCGTGGGAATGGTGTTCCCACACATTTTTCAAGTTTTGCTTCAAAAATAGTTTGAAGTTGTTTTAAAATGGCTAGTTTTCTGGGTGCGTTGCTACACCTTTTTTGTTAGCACTACATCCCTGGTTACAGATGCTAGCGTGCGCCGTGCTCAGGCAAACCAACAATGATTTTTGTGTGTTTTTTTCACATGTTTGAGTATGTTGTTAACTAACGATAAGCTGTATTTTCGTAAGAACTGTTTCTGACTATTTGTGCATTAGGCAACATAGAAGGCAACTACCTTGATACAACTGAGCGCTTTTGAGCTTTAAACTGTGCGCGTCCTGAAAAATTTGATTGCATCCAGACTAGCAGCTAGCGATCAGAGCGTTTGCTTATCTTGAACGTCAACATAGCTGAGACGAAACGAGCCAAGACCTGCCATATCCAACCCAAATGGAAGGAAGATCACTTTTTGTTTATGCTCATTCAAAACCTGTTTGTTTGATCTGCAACAAAGAAAGGGAATTTGGAAGGGCATTTTAAAACATGACACGAGAGCTACGACAGGGATTTCCATGCCAAAACGCCTTTATATGCCACAAAAATTCGAAATTTGAAACCACAGCTTGCGGCACGAAGGGGGGTGACGAAGGGGGCAAGGGGGGCACAATTCCCCGGGTGCCGTATCACTGCGAGGGGTGCCGAAAAGTTCCAACAATATCACAAGTACTTTCTTCAATGCAGTACATTTGCTTCCGAAAGACCTCAGGTTCGAACACAGGGGCGCCAAACTTGCTTCTTGCCCCGGGAACCACCTAACCTTGTTACGTCCCTGGCAGCACGGCTACGGCAGTCAATCTTCACCAAACCCCAGAACCCAGATTAAGGCCGCAACTATTGCTTCCTATCGCGTCTGTCACGTACTTGGTAAACACAATCAGCAATTCGAAGATGGCGATATTTTGAAGAAAGCCTTTCTCGACGCAGCAAATAGTCTTTTTGAAAACTTCAACAATAAAACATATATCGTGAAAGCCATAAAGAAGTGCAACTCTCCCTTCTACAAGGCAATGCGAGGGAATAGCTATGTATGTGGAGGAGCAACTGAGGAAGGATATTGACACGTGTGAGTGCTTTCCCCTTCAATTGACGAGATGACTGATATGGTGGATGTGGAACAATTGTGCGTTTTCATCGGGATGGGTTTTAAAGACATGAGCGCCAAGGAAGAGCTACTCACCATTTTGCCATTACAAAGACACTGAATTAGATTGAGGATATTTTTAATGCTTTTGATGTGGGACTTGTTAACGAGACAAAACTGCTGCTCTTCAATTGGTGCTGGTGACATTGCCACCAAAGTTAAGCCTCTTTTCGACTCGGAAAGCTCCGCTCTTGAGGACGTGATTCTGACATTGTAAAATGACATTGAGATCAAAGCCAGATAAATATCCGCTCATACTAGAGAGCATACAGTGCTCTGGGAAATACTGGTGGCGGAGAAGTATCCCAATTTCAGAGGATGTGCAACATATCTGTGCGAATCTGCTTTCTCGCACATGAAAATCATCAAGTCCAAGTACAGATCAACGATGACTGATAACCACCTTGTAGGTTCCCTACGCCTTGCATCTAGCTGCTACACTTCCGACTACAAGAAGCTATCGTCCTTCTACCAGTGCCATGGTCTCCCACTAAGTTTGGAGGCCATCTCAATTTCTCAAACTCAGAGATTCACCATTTTTATATCTGTTTTATTTTCTGTTTGGTTCATATCAAGGTGATTGGTTATCAAACAGATTTATGTGTGTGTGTATGTGTTTAAGAAAGGAAAGGTTTGTGATGTGACATGTGAGGTCTGGGTGGTTTTGCGACGGCAAGAAGGTGTTGTGAAGTTAGCTACTGCAGGCTGGAAACGATGTGAATGAGTATGCGTTGACATTAAACTGGTAGATCTCGGGAGGGTGGCTGCCTGAAAAGTAGACCTTGGGACAAAAACGGTTGGGCACCACTGTCCTAGTGGATACTTAGAACGTGATGCTACTCCGTACCTTCAATTCTTGCACGAATTCATTCTCAGTGAGAATATTACCCTGCTCCAGGTTTTCCTGCACGCCCTTCTCTCGGTTCAGCAGAGTGTTCAGCTTGATCATCGCGTTACGCATGTTACGCACTGATCGGTTGATATCGTTCTGCTCTTGAATCTGTTGCTCGATTTCGCCTTGGAAAAACAATATTTAAAGATGGAATGCAGCGCTATTGATGGGGAGTACAGTGAGAATTCGGCGCAAGTGTTTCAAATTCTACCGTATGCAAAACAATTCAATTTGCTTAAGCATTAGTTAACAGAAAATAAACTGTTTTCGAAAATCCTGACACTAAATAGAATAAATGGCATGCACAGCATTTTTTCCATTTAAAAAGTACATACGTAAGCAACAAAAAATTTCTATCAACATAAAAAAAAACTCGCGCAGTAACTGCCGCGAAAAAAACGATTTAATGGATGAAAATGTAAGTTTGCTTGCTATTGTATCTAATGCTATTGGTTTCGCAAGATCAATTTGACTTGCAATAAACTAGGAAATCAGCTGTTTCAAAACGCATACGCTTTCAAACCAACATTTCATTAAACAACACACAGTGTATAGATTTGTCCGCGCAACTGTTGGCGCGAAACCATTGTTTATGTTGGCGCATGCATTAGACGCATTTTACACAGCGAACTTTGAAAAAGTGTGGCGGCAAAGGCAATTCAAATCGCCTGCGTTGAACAACACAGCAAAAACCCATCTGCAATCGCAAAGATTTCGCGAGAGACCGCGCGACATACAATACAAACCCACCTTCGATCCTGAGTCGTTTTTGGGTCAAGATCGTTCTCTGCTTCTTGAGATTCTCTAGGTCGCCGTTCTGCTGGTCTCTCTGCTTGCAGAGATGCACGAGCTCGTGTTGCTGCCTTAGCCAGAACTGCTGAAGATCTGTGATCCCTTGCGAGGCCGACTCGATCTGCTTGTTCAGGGAGTTCGCCTGCATTTCCAGCGGTCCGATCTCTTCGCCCTGCACGGAGGAGGCAACGCATTAGCACCTGTTTTGTGTCACAACCAGCCACGTAACATAAAGACTTGAAGTGTCGTCCTCTCTCAGTATAGCTTTATTGCAGAAGAACGGGCGAGTGTTTCAAGTGTGAATTTGCATATTACGGCAGTACGCGAATAAAAAACTCAGCGAAGAGGAAAATATTACGAGTTTTAGGATCTCAAACCGCAGTGTAAACTTGCTTCTTGTTACAAAAAGTTAAACAAAAGGAACTAAAACGGAGTGAAGAAACCTGCCATAATTTGCACGACAGCTTTGAAAGCATTACAAATAACAACTTATTGGGCGATGGAGAAAGTGATGGTAACAGATACAAGACGTTTGATACTGAAGACATTTCCATTACTACAAAAGCATCAAACAAACAACACTTACGCCACTGGTGGAGATCATCTGTTCGAGCCGCTTGTTGTACTGATCTATACTCGTCTGCTTTCGCTCAATGATGGCGTTCCGCTTGCTTGCCTCCTGTTCCGCTCTAGTGATCAATTCGTTCTTGGACCGGATGTCTTGCTCCAGCTCCTCGCGTTGTTTGGTCAGCTCGCGGATGCGGGCGATGCATTCTGAATGCTGGAGGGAGCAGCGCGCGAGCTCGTTTTCGACGAGAGCGAACTCAGCCTCCTGCAAGTAGACTCGCAACGATTGGAAAATGCAAACACGGAAACACGTCACAAGAATTTTAAACCAACGGACGCGACACGAGTGTGCATGTATCGTTGATTTACCAGCCGTTTCTTGGTTTCCCGAAGCTTTTCTGTCATCTTCACAGTGTAGCTCTGGGCTTTGTCCGCGGTCAGTTGCTGCTGAAGATCTTTCATGATCGCATCTTCCAGCTTCACCCGTTCTGCGTATTCACGCTCGATTTGCTTTCTAATTGCATTGATTTCCGAGACTTTACTGGCGCGCTCCTGCAAGCAGATGTCAACAAAAAAGCGTTAAAGTCTAATTCGTTTTTTGAAACAACTACAGAAACATAAAACGCAGCCGTTTTGCAACAAAGATTCGATAACCACCGTCACCTTAACATGTACATGATGAAATCAAAAACTGAAGGAGAAAGGCAAGTTCTGGGTAATATTTGAAATCTAATGAAAGCTACAAGCCAGGGCACTCAATCAAAGAGGGACTGCGTTTTATCACTTTTATGGCGTAGCGAAAAGCGCAATGACCTCACCACGATGTAATAGCAAGTAACGCCAATAGTTTGATCAAGGTGACGCTCCATCCTGAACTACTTACAGCAGATGATTTGTTGAGAGCCTGTTCTGTTTCGTGCAAGGTACGACTGTAGGTGCTGTACATCTGTTTCAACGCGTCCTGCTTGGCCAGGTTCTGCTTGATTAACTTCTTTGTGACGCTGATGTCGGTCTCGGTCTTGTTCAGAACCATTGTCAGGGTCTCGTTTCGCTCCTCCTCTTTCTGTATCGACTTCTTGTATCCTGCTATCTCCGTCTCCAGCGACTTGACTTGTTGACCGGCAAGTCTAGACAAAAAATTGCGGTGAATATTTACAAAACCAAGATGGCGGCGATTGTGTAGAAAAATCGATTCAGAAGGCAACAACTGCCAATACTTTTGCCTCACGTGCCAGGTTCAATGGCATATAAGTCATAATCATCGTAAATAGTTGCAGATCAGTAATTTGAAATCGACATTTTCTACGTTTTCAGGAAGGCTTGATGAAAGTTACGCAAAAGGACACATTTCTTGCATTCGGAAAATGTTAACAATGGTGAACGCCCCAAGACAAAAATATCACGAGAGTTCTCAACGCAAAACGTACGAGAGAGCTTCCTGCATGGCGGCATGCGCCTCGTCTCTTCTCTTCATACCGATAAGACTGGACGTCCATTGTTGGTAGAGCTGCTTCTTCTCAACTTCAATCGCCTGAACAAAGAAGAATACAATATCATAAACTTCCACCACGAAGAAAAAGGCTTTTTCATGCGACGATATGGCTAAACAAGGTAAAGCAAAAGCAGCTTTTCAGATTTGTATTCAAAGAATAATTTCGTTGCTTTAGGGGACTATGTAAGTTCGTGACCACTACTTGTTTGAAAAAATTCACATTACTCTACGCTCGTTCGAGGTTTCACAAGAAATTTGTCAGAGGTCCCATAGGGATTTAAGATCGACCACAATGTCTCTTCTAACCACATATGAAGCGTTTGCTATGCTTGTGTCTTTTTGCATTAATTTGGAGAAAAAAGAAAAAAATCAGGTAAAAAATTAGAAAAGAAATTATAATCAGGGCTTAATATGTTTTCGAAAACGTAGTAGTAAATTCAGGTTTACTAAATTCAAAACCACTCAAATTCAGGTTTGCGAGCGTGACGTTTGTAAGTCCTCTAATGCAAAAAGGAGTTACAAACCATTTCTCTAGATTCAGAATCTTTCTTTCAAAAAACAAACTTTCAAAATAGGCACAATTTTCCCTAAACAAGAGATATGCCTTCCATGTGTGGAAAATGAGGGAGGGAAAATAAAAATGACCTAATATGATTGAAGTGATCAATAGTTTTGCGAAAACTACGTCTGTGGAATAAAAATAAATGCACATTCGTACCCCATGCTCTTCTTTATTTTATAAGAAATGCGAGCGAAGATACCAGCAGCTCCCTAAACTGTATGTACATAGTTCACAAAAAGCAAACCACAAACTTCGACTTTGCTCGTGTGGTGAACTTCATCCATGGCCAGATGTTAAACCCGCTTTAAATCAGGATTTTATTAATTATGATACAAGGCGCAATTATCGCAGTAATCCGCTACCACAGTGCACTCGCAATTCAGCTGTATTTTTAAACGTGAAACGCAACTGCAATAAATCCTATCGTGAATTTAAATCGTAAGACCCACGAAACAATTACAGGTCTGGCAGACAGATCAGCACCTCGATTTCTTCCTTCGCTTCGCTCAAAGCTTGTTTGGCTGCAATCGTTTCGTCCGATTGAGCGCTTTGTTGCGCTTCGTACATCGCTATGTTCTCGCGCAGTCGGTCGATGCGTTCCGTCAGTCGCGCCACGTGGAGGTCCTGAATGGAACTTTGTCTCTTACGCACGATTATCGCGCGCATGCAAATTGCAATGCGTTGCTATGTATGCCGATACTTTTTTGAAAAAGCGAAAAGATCTTTGCTTGGTAGAATCAAGGTCAAACAGGGCAATAAAACATTTTAAAAGTAGATCTGTGTGTGTACAGCGGAGTTAACGTCACAGAGTCAGCAAAGTTACGACGCCAACATAAAACTAAAAAACGTTAGCTACTTGGTAAATTAGCAATCGCACAACTGCGAAATCAACAGGATGATAAATCGAATGCTTGCAAACAAAACCAGCATCACATTCGCGTAGCGCACAAAGGGTCAGAGCAAACTAACCTGGTGCTTCTTGCTGCTCTCGGCTTGGTTGACCTCGGCCTCAGCCTTTTCAGCAGCTCTCTTCATCACTGCGATGTCAGAGCGTATGTCCTCCTTCGCATTGTTCATGTAGAATAGGCGAGTGGCCAGGTTCTCGCTTTCTGTCTGCAGTTCGGCATCTGCGTGATGAAGGTACAGAAAAACGTTCAGTCGTCAGTTGGACAATTTTTTTTCCTTTTTGCAGTTTTTTGTCGTTGCACTCCGTTAACATGCGCAAGACAGCAGCTGTCATATTTGAAACGCATCACTTGTAGACTGCAAACGACGAACAACAAAATCTCTGTTTGTTTCATGTTTGCCGCTTACGGGAGACAGTCCATACTGCAAAAGATCAATCCCTCAGTTAATCTTATGTTACAGGTTGTTTACACTTATTGCTGCTTGCATCAGAAGTGGTTTGGGAAAATCTTACATCTAAAAAATCATAAATAAAACGTAGATGATTTAGACTGCAGGTGATTGCAACATTTTTAATCAAATATCACAGGCATCCTCGTCTTTTTTGCTTTTTCAACATTTTACAAGTTCCGAATTATTCAAGCTAAAAGAAAAAGAAGGTTTTAAATTTCAATTTCTTGTAGACTTTAATTTTGCAACTAAGTTTCGTCAGCAAAAGCATGAGTTTGACATCCACGAAACCATGTGTTGCCGTGATGAACGTTGAACTTTCGAAAAATCCACTCACTTTTCTTGCGCTCCTTGGTCGCGTCGCTTTGCGTTTGTTTGTAGACTCCACGCAACTTGTTCAAGTGCTCTTCGCGGTTTCGCCGTTTCTCCGACGAAGCGGCATGTTTGTCGTGCAACTGTTCTAAGTTTGCTTGTTGCCTGGCGAGTTCCTGCTGAACCCCATATAGCGTGACTCCAAGCTCCTCTCGAGCAGTTTTCTTCCTTTTCAGGTCGTCTGCCTAGAAATGAAAAACAGCGGTTACTTCAGCTTTCAACGCCAGCCATGCCAATTGCTACGATATCACGCCAGCATGAAACAGTCGGAGATGGTTTGGCAGATGACGTCTATCTACACACAGTTCGGTGAATACTTCGACTCCTGCTTGGGAAATTAGGTTCGAAAAAGTTGTTCGCGTCTCAGAAGCAAGGTAAATTACAAGTTGCGGAACTGCTTTTTCCATTTACCTGAGTCTATTCCTATTTTGTTCTTCGTACTAAGGTAGATATCAAGTTCCACAAAAGAGGCATTTTTAAAACAAAACAAAACAAATGCAAAGTATAAAATTACCTCATTTGCGAAAGATAGGATTGGTTATTTACCGCACACAAGATGCAGCAACAGTTTTTTTTCAAAATTTTGGTAATTCAAACCTACGACAATTTTACAGCTAGTAAAAGCAGTGGTTTATTTTTCAAAAATGCAAGAAACAATTTTTGGAGAAATCTATCTGCTGGTTACCAGTTCTTTGCGCTCCAGTCGGGCCTTCTCCAGCTGTTTCATCAATTGAGTCTTTAAGCTGGCTTGGAACCTTTTCATCAGAGGATGGTCAGGATCGAGAACGACAAGATCTGACTGAACTTCACTCTCATCTTGTTGCTCGCTCTCCGAGGCACTCTCCTTGCAAAAGAAAAACACATAGTTCAATTACTCAAAGCTTCTCACAATCTCACAAATTTGCGTCAGATCCACACCACTACAACTGGAGGCAAATTGTGGTTTGCAATACATCCACAAGAAAACCTAGAACCTGTAAAATGGTCAGTTGATTTTTGTTGCATGGGGCGCTCTCCGTTCGTTGACGAAGTGTAAATTGCCAAGCAATTGTATTCGTACCCCGAAACGACACGACTTTGAATTATACTGCTGACTACGTCCAAAGCTTGGAGCAGTTACAAAGCAGACAAAAAATTTAAATGTTTGCTATTGGGTAATACAAAGTCTCTATTTTTGGTAAAAAACAGTGAAACCGCATCTATTCCAGAAGACCACACAGCCCTAACGAATATCAGCATTTTCTCGCGTTTCACCGAACTTCAATATTTGTCGTACAAGCATGAGCGTCGGAAGAGGGATAAGGGGGGGGCTTGCCTCCCTTGGATTTAGAAATTTGTTAGTTTCCTATGAACGTTTCTATAGAAAAATGTTTTTCTCTTAGTTTCGGAGTTGGCAAAATGAAATTTCACCACTGTTGGCTCCCCCTGGAAAAGATCCTTTTGAAGTCAGTGCTTATAAGCTCATCTTCGTTTCCCTTCTATCTTTACGTGGGGAATTCACAAAGATACGTGTTGCGGTCGAATAATTAAACAAGGCCGTTGCGGCCTTACTTAGTACAGTGCAACGTTGATTTATCTCAGCGTTTGAAAGGCCAGTCTAACAAGCAATGTTATAATAACGATATACGATACAATCTCCAAAAATCTAAGCTAAATGAACCTCACCCTATCTGCGTCTTCATCCTCCTCTGTGTCCGTGTCAATGTGACCCAGCCTTTCGCCAAGATTTCTGAGAAGCGTGCTCGTACCACCTGGTTAAGTACAAGCGCCATCGGGTAAGGACTAGGGATGCCGAAAAGTAAGCAGTCATTGACGCACGGTTTTCAAATCAGATGGAGACACACGTGACCAAAACATACCAGACTTCTCCAAGAAAACGTTTACGCAAATCAGGATGTTGCAGGTATAACCGATACACAAGTAAGAAGTTTCTCCCTTGTGACATGACAATGCCTAATAAACGCGGTTTACCTATCAGCGTTGTGCAAATATAAATTGACCTTATTTGAATTACTGTTAGATGACACATGACCTAGCGAACTGCATTACCGTCATCCGATGCCTTTACCCTCAAAAGACAATTTAAGAAACACCAATCACAAGAAAAAGATACATAATTGTGTGTTTATGTAACATGTCACTACATGAGGAATACGCTGTTGCCTTTACTGGGCTTAGTAATTTGAATAATCAAGTTGCTGTTTTTCATTTACTTCTATTTTTTCGTTTGTTACTCTTTCTTGTGCACATCAAATTTTTACGGCTAATATTTTCACTGCATAGTTCTTTTTTACTTCATCAATCATAATTTTAGCTTCTTACTGTGTTGAATGTTTTCTTGACCACACTCAATTCCCTCAATGAAACTAGATGCACTCCCATGTGTACATAGGCATGTTCTTTCCATCTGCAAATTTTCCTTACAACCTTCTGTGTTTGTTTGTTTTTCTAACTGAGTTTCTTCCATTTAAATAACAAGGAAGCTAAACGTGAGCTGAAAGTCCACTTCAAAAACGAAATCCTGCCATTTTGCATCGAGCCCAAATATCTTGGAGTACACTTGGGCAGGACGCTCACGATCGCCGACACCTCGAGTCACTTCGCAAAAAGCTGACATGACGCGTAGCACTCCTGAGGCGGCTTGTTGGCTCGGGCTGGGGTGCTGGGGCAACAACGTTGCGAACAGCCATCTTAGCCCTGATCCATTCAACAGCAGAATACTGCGCTCCTGCCTAGTGCCGCATTGCTCACACCTGCCTCATTGACCCCACCATCAACGACGCCTTGAGAACTGTGACTGAATGCTTGCGTCCTTCACACCAGCAGACAATCTTCCTTTCGTCGCAGGCATCCAATCTGATGAGCCTCGTCGTAACGGAGCCACGCCGTCTCAAGCACCCCGCGTCATGGAGCCTGGACATCTGCTCCACTCAGCGCTCACCTGTCCACCGGGTGGGAATGTACGGCATCTCAAATCGAGACAACCACTTGTACCCTTCGCACAACAACTCATCAGTTCATCTGACATCTGTCCATGACAACAGTACAACGCCGC
>Ga0210059_1004310_pt1 | contig 22933 bp, 16 predicted proteins | sample Ectturendosymbi2_FD_188042 | JGI IMG/M metagenome (GOLD analysis project Ga0210059, IMG submission 188042) | Ecteinascidia turbinata endosymbiont from Florida, USA - Sample 2 (SPAdes) (version 2) | ecosystem: Host-associated > Tunicates > Ascidians > Unclassified | place: Key West, Florida...
TGCTATTGGCGCAACAAGAAAATTCAGAATAGTTTTCAATCATTTTTGTTATTATTTTGAGGTCAATATTGCTGCTGAACAGAAAAAAAAAAATATCGGTAACGATTTGCTTGTTTTTTATAAGTTTCCTTTTCCCTCAACCTTTACACTGCTTCCCCTGCCCTACCGGTTTTCGGCGTGTCAGAAAAGGAGTGTGAGTGAAAAAGAAGCATTGCTGCCAACGAAGCGCATGTTTTGAAACCAGTGTTCCCTCTAAGTTACGAAAATGCGCAGTGCCACCAGAATCGTCGCCAGAAAGTCTTCAATAAGGGGGCTTCACGTCTGGCACGAGATGAATTGAGAAATTTTGCGAGTATGGGTTTATCATAGGAGGTTCGTCCACCTGGTTGCCATAGAACTTTGCTATTGAAAAGAAATATGCACAGTAACGTATTGTCACAAATGTTCGCTATCTCAGTTCGCAGCTCGTGCCACTACCGGTTCTTCCCGACCTAGGTGATGTTGGCTAACAAAAAATATTTTCGAAATTTGATGTCGTTTCGCTTTCTTTAGAATCGTGCTGCGAGAAAACGATTGGCATCTTATCTTTACGGGAACAAACTTTGTTTAATTCCTGTATGGGGGGTGTTTTTTACGGGTTTAGCCACCTGTCCATCGGTGATCATTAGCTCTGTAAATGCATTGTTCATTACGGATTTTTTCTGTTTTTATGATGCACGTCACAAGGATCCATTTGCGTCGGAAAGGAGGGCAAAGGGGGAGCAAGGACCCTTGGATTTTAAAATTGGACATTTTCCCATTAAATTTTAGCAAAAAAACGTTGTTTTCTTAATTTCAAGTGGACAAAAAATTCACCACTATTGGCCCCCATGAAAAAATCCTTCCGACAACCATGAAGGGAGCATATGCCTGAGGGAAACTGCTTGTTTTGCCTTATTGATGACATAATTCTGGCGACCGAGTCTGAAGAATCGCATTACAAAATGATCGAAGTGGTCTTTCACATCTGCACTCAGTGCGGGACTACGGGCTGACGCTGAAGCCTGGAAAGTGTGCTACATGCTGCGACTGTATGGAATATGTTAGAATCATGGCATCAGCATCAGAGCCGACGCCTCATCGCGTGAAAACGCGTTTTAATAATCTTGCGTACAACTAATCAGTGATTCAGAAGCACGTTTGTACATTTATGCGGACTCAAGGGTGGCAGCCATAGTAGCCGCACTCACGTAAAACGTGAACAAAAACGTGATTTTGTCGAAAAGCCTGAATCCGACGCAAGTGCGTTTCCCAATTTTTGACAAGCAATTGCACTCATGCAGCAGCAGGGCTACAACCAACTTATATTTTCGGGCGGGGGCAAAATTATTGCAACTTGTTTTTATACCTAGCAACTAAACATGTATTTGAAAATTTCTTCCTGTTGTCCCCCCAACCTCATGACCCTCATGCTTGCGGGCCTGCATGGCAACGATTTACGTTTCTGCAGAAACAAGCGGCCGACCAGCGACAATGTTTAACGACTACTACGCCCTTGTGCGATAATGCGATCGGCCAAAACCGCTTCGAAGCAATATCGCTAGTGAACAGAATTATCTTATCGGTGCATGAAGATTGTGCATACACGCCTGGTCACAAAAACATTTTAGCAGAGCTTTTATCGCGCATGAAACACGATCAAAGGTGCCCGATTTTTCACAATGTTCATGTCACCTGCGCAAATCTCAGGCAACGGAAACGCTGCAAACAGAACAGTCACGAGAAATCGCGGACAATTCCGCGCAGCAGGAAACAGGCCGATTCAGTAATCAATGCAATGAACTCTGTAAACTTGCGAATTGACCATCAGGCCGATAGCACCAAGCTATGCACTTCCACAACGAAAGACACACAGGATGCTCAGTAAGGTAAAACACGTGGAAAAGAACAATTGCAAATGCATTAGGCGCGCAGTAGACGCTTTGTCTCATGCGAGCTAAGATCGTAACTGCAGTGGAAAAGCTTGACCAGGAACGCAGCATGCTGCAGTTGCGCGTCGAAATTTTCACGCGCGTGTTGTTTGTCGTGACGACAAGTGTTAACGGAGTAAGCCTCCCTCCCCCACCCGCAGAACGCCGCAAAATATTCTGATGCAGTTAAGATTCCGCGGGGTTGACCCGGGCGGGTATCGCGTTCTGGCATTTGCAAGGCCTCCTAGAAAATAAGAGTTTTTCCCGCAGTCACTTATATTGTTGGGTACCTTTGCTTTGCTATAAACAAAAAGTTGCAGTGCATTTATTGTAAAAGTCCATTGACTTGCGTTTGTGGTGATGTCCCGTACAGTGAAGCTTCTTTCATTTAAGGTATTTCATGGGGTGGTCTTTTATTACCATCACCGAAAATGGTTCGCATTGCTTTGATAAGCTACTTGGTTTTAACAAGATTTGTGAAAGTGACGACTACCAGAAGTTTCCTTCTCAGCGCGATTTCGTTGTTGAACGATCGCAATCGACCTTGGAAGCAGAAAAGTTTCGTTTTTATCGTTGGGCATGTGTAAAGGCAACCACGATTCGCGTACAATAGCAAAAGCGGCTTGTTGGATTTCTTCCAACATTCTGCTGAACAATAGTAGTTTCAAAAAATGATCAACTTACCTGTGATGAACTATCAAAAAAGAGATAACTGCAGACTTTAACTTGGTTTGAAAAATGTGCATACACTCACTGCAGTGCAAGTTTAAGTGCAGCAATTCCATGCAGAATGTTATGACTACATCGCTTGTGCTTATAACTACAGCAATGTGTCCTTGATATCAACAAATTTGAGCAAATTTCTGCTGTGCCCGTGTACACTGCTTTGTTTAAATAAAAATATTGCAAACATCATTCCCGCAGCACAACTGAATGATTAGCACACGCGAGCGAGACAGACGATTCACTGTGACGTATTGGGCACGTTTTTTGGCGAATGGTGACAGGCCGTATCTAACTAGGAGGCCTTGCATTTGCGGGGCGGGTGCAGGGCGATCCGATCACGGTATAGGAAATTCTTTGTGCGGTAGCTGAATGCTGACCTTAGGCATGTGAACGTGATATGAGCAAGAAATGTCACAGAGACCCTGTGGTACAAGGGTGTATCGACATTCTTCAGTGGTGGCGAGATCACAGATTAGAGTTTCCACATCTCAATGATCTTGAAAGAAATAAATTCTGCGTGATGACAACTAGTGTTGCTATTGAACAAGTGTTAGTATGGCTCGGCATGCTATGAAGAGCAGAAGCGCAAACTTGAAGAGTTCATCAGTGAACGACTAACTTTTTGAACGTTGTTCTATAGCTGAAACAGAAGCGCTTAAGGTTGTCTAAACAGTTTCACACTTTCAGTTTCAGTGTTTTTTCTGGAGCTTCTGGTGCCTTTTATATGAACCACTGAATAAATTACCACTAGCGATGAAATACGCTGCATGAGTTTTTCGTAATTTTCAGAGACACGGTGACAAGTGCTGGTTTAGGTAAAAATCATTACACGGTGGGGCAGACGCGGGATTTCTGAAATTCCGGTGGTTGCGCGTTAGAAGTCTTGGGGGAGTGGACAAAAATATTCAACCGCGCCTGACTTTAACACGTACACTTTTCCTACTAACTTGATACCTGTTTGACCAGCCATAATCTGCAACTGGTCTGTTTGAGTCAAACATCTAGCTAAAGAGCAAGACAAATCCATACATGAACTTGACGAGCAGTTGCATGCCAATTCGCATTTTATAAAGGAGCTAATAACCAGCATCGTTCGGTGACCTTACCGCTTTGGGAAAGAACCTGCAAAATTTTGGATTCCCTCTTTTCAGCTTGAACAAGGTTTAAGTGTGGAGTACTGTCAAACGCATCCTGCAAAAAAGTAAACTAAACGCCTATGCAAAGATAGGTATTTCTGGAAAGTGCTTCCCTTAGATATCGAACAATTTTACGAAGTATAATCTCTCGAAAATATCAGGCGACCGCATTTCGCTTTGAAACTTTTTCAAAACCTTGAGTGGAAGTTTGATATTGTGCACACAGATTTAGTTTCTTTCGAGTAAGATCGCAAGGCCCAGGACCGTAGCCAGATCATATGCACTTTTAAGGGGAAAAAGTTTGTGTTTTTACATGTTTTTTTTCAGAAAAATATTAGGTACCCAGTATGCACCTGTAGGGACCCGATTTCTCTAATTTTTGCCACCTGATTTTCTCTTATTCTAGGGACGCGATGATCATTTTTTTAGATTCTAGGGACCCGATTTTCAATTCTAGGAACCGGAATAGGATCCCTAAAACACCTTAAAAAAACCTGGTTTTTATTATATGCTCAAAACAATTTTTTCTTGGCAAAAAAATTTCAAGGCACAAAAATTGGGTCACTTCCCCCGAATGCCGCCCGTGGCTACTGGCCTGGCAAGACCCCAATGTGTCTAAGCGCTTAGGTGGTAGGCAGGTGGACTCGCTACATGACAATGTGTCTTCCTTTGGAAACTACAACAAAGCAGTTGTTTCTGCTTATATAGAACACATTTAGACGTAACAAATCAGCGTTTTGTCGGTGTTAGTATCTGACCAAAGCCCTTAGTTTCGGGGAACAGCATTTCATACATTTTCTGAAAAATGTGGTGTAAAGCATAATTTTTCCTTGGCATACTTCCCCTCAGGTAATGGCTGTCGCGAATTCTTGCATCGTGTAATCGCGCAGCGATTAGCCCGGCCGCGTAGCTGTGTGGATGCACTTCCGAACATGATTTTCAGCATGAATATGTATGTGATGTAGGATATCACGATACCAGCTGCAATATAGGCTTTAACAACTACTTTTGACGCAACCGCTCTTAGATACCTTCGAAAAAGGCACTGCATGTGTAGATCTAAGCGATCGCGAAAGGCCAGCAGAAACGCGACAGATTCGAGCGGGATAGGATGAGTTAGGAAATACGGTAAACGCAGAATATTTTCGTTCAAGGCAAGAAGGTTCTTTCGGGCCCATAAACGCCTCACAGCTTTATGTGTTTTGAACTGCAAGGATGAAGGCTTATAAACGAGTAGCTTCGCATCACGGTCCTGTGTGATTTAAACATTAAAGACACAAGGCCTGAGAAAGTCCTGACACTCCTGCGTTTTCACGTTCATCGATGATCCAAGCGAGCAAACTGACTAACGTTCATGATTTTGTCTTTGAAAACAGCTGCAAACTGACCCGTTAGAATGTCGAGTAACTGTAGAAGCAATACCATGTCGCCCGGAGCGGATCAGGCCGTGGAGAGCATTTTACATACTTGTGGAGACGCTGGCGATTTGCTACCGATGAAACGACGTCACGAAGAACCGAGCAGTACAGGGACGCAAAAACAGGCAAGCAACGAGCAGGTAATCAGACTACCATGTGACGTAACAAGTATGACCACGACTACGTCGTCTAGTACGCACGCTGTGTTCATTCTGTGTTTCAACAAGGCCTCCTAGAAAACATTTTAGGACGCCTTGGTTTGAAAACCGTGTAGTTGGGGTAGTGTGAGTCTTCTGAGTGCTGAATCTGCCATCGGGTGACATCTCCAAGCCGTAGTTGTGGATTGGTAGCAAGTTGCATTCGTGCGCTGTCAGCAAGTATAGTAAATTGCACGAAGCTGCAGAATTGATAGAAGTAGTGCACGCGCAAGCCGATTACGGAATGGACGGCGCAGAGTTCGGAATCAAAACTGGAATTTGAAACCACCGTAGTAACTGACTCAATTTCTCTAGGCCTCCACCATCCCGGTCCGGTACTTGGCAACCTTGCTTTGAACGGGCGCTAGCAGCAGCTCGTGTGTGAACCGTGAAGAAGATCGAGTAAGAGTTAAGTAATGTGAGGTTCTGATCGATAAGGAGGAACCAGGGGCGAGTTGCTCAGCGAATAACAGCTATGCTTATTTGCATTGCTGATATTGGTGACTTTCTAGCTTGTTGCGCCATCTACAGCTAACTCATTGTTCAATGCAGCTCGAGTGATTGTGAAAGGTTCTCTAGTCTCTGCAATGCCACTGTCTTCCTGTTCATTTTTATGATTTTCCTGCATTCTGCCTGCAAATGCCCACGGTAGTAGTTCAGACAACAACCCCACCTACGCCAGTTACGCGGTTTGCCCAAAGAAATGCTCATACAGATTACGTTTAGGACGACGGAAGATGCTAATTATGACTTGACAAAGGGAAGCGGAAAACAGAGAGACAATGAGTGTTGCTAAATGAACTTCGCTAAAGGAATTGACCTGACAAGATTCACTTCTAGAGCCATTATAATTTGAAGGGTTCTGCGTTGGTTCATTTTGCAGTTACGCAAATTATCTATTTTCAAAATACCGGCTTCAGGCATCGATTTTAAAAAGCCGGGCTTCTTACCGGCATTTGCTAAATTAGCCGTAAAATACCGGCCGTGTCGGTGAAATACCGGCCGTCTGGCAACCCTAGCACCAGTTGTTGCAAGGCTTTTAAACTGCGAAGCTAATGCAGCTGGCGGGTCATGATTGACTTCGTCTATAGATTTACATTTACTTTCATCAAAGCAAAGTGTTATGTGCGTATTTCTCAGACCTTCTCCAGGTATTACCTGGTATATAATTGCGTATTAAATGTTGGAATCAGCACAAAAATGGTAACAAACAAATATCTCAAAGAGGCTATTCCTGTGCAGTACTTCGGCTGGTAAAGCTACTCTGATCAGTCATCAGAGTTCATTTATCTGGTTTTCACCCGAGGTGGAGAAGGAAACTTTTGAAAGCACTGCGATTCTACCACATAACCTTCGCACAGGAGTACAGAACGCTCATACAGAGCACAGCAGAAATTCCGTCACTCAAGTGAAAAAAACGTAGCATCACTCGGTGAAATATACCCGTATTATGTCTTAGAGGTAGTTATTTGCATCATATTACGGTTTACCTGAAATGGTAAGTTGCTGACTCCTTTAGACGTGAAATTAGCACAGTTTGAGTTCGCCATTTTATTCATGTTTGCTGATATGTGTTGGGTAAAGAAATCAAGAACCAGAGGGTGCAAAAGGCTAGCAACAGCAAATTCATTCACCCTTCGTTCACCCCAGTTCTTTCATTCACCGCTGCAAAAATTTCATTCACCCTGGGGTGAACCATTCACCCGATTAAGAAGCACTGATCTAGACGCTAAAGCAGTGGGTTTTCAACCTTTTTGGGCCGCGACCCAATATAGCAACTCACTATAACCCAAAGACCCCCATCTGAAACTCGACGAAAACAAATGTAATGCGGCAGTATACATAAATGTCTACTCCCGACCCCTCCAAAGACGGTTCACGACCCCTTGGGGGGTCGCGATCCCCAGGTTAAAAATCACTGCCCTAAAGAGACTATCACTGAACGAGAAACTTGAAAAACCGAAAAAGTACCCAATGGTTTTACACAAATTACGAAATTAACATGCATCCTCTCCATTCTAAATGTATTTTGCATTCATTTTTTGCTGTTGCCAGTGGTGGCTCTAAGAATTTGGAGACCCCAAGCAAAGTGTTTAGTGTCGCTCTATTAGGTTGTTTTACTACGTTTCACCACATAAGCATTTTTGGTGAATAGGGCAACCAATGCTTTCAGGTTTACTAGCCTCTGTTTCGTGGGCATGGGCCGTTTTCTGGAAATTGTTAAGAGCCATCTAGTTTGAACCCACGGTGCACACTGGCCTACAGTGACAAATCACTTATTAGTTTTTTTGTCTGTCTGGATGATTACCTCTACCTTTGCGCTTGACTGGTTGAACATTTAACTAGTTGATATTTACTTATAAAGAAACACATTTGGCAATAAAAGTTATTTATGGCAATAACAGTTCAACAGCAATTTGTCAAGCCTGAATTTAAATGTCATACGCAGTGATTCATCGTGGACATTAGATAGATAGTAACACAACATGTAAAGCCTAATTATAATGTACCAGTTTTGCAGCCCATACAAAATTTTAGTTATGAGGTAGCTGTCATATAATTAGGACGTTGTTAACGTGTATAGCATAGCACAGTCACTTAATTCAAAAACTGATCTTAACGTTTTCAACTGGAAATTGAATTAATATAACAGATACAACTTTGACATTCGCACTTAACACATTAGACATTAAAAATGCATCAACTAGTTTCAATTTTTTAGAAGTTAACAGTAATTGTAAATCGCGATTGGTTGATTTTGAAAAGTATTTTCGAAATATTTTATACGATGGGCAGAAGTTGCGCATACTTAACTTTATAATAGCGTTCTAACGAAAGGTAATTTTTCATGATACAATAGTGTTGACAAAAAGGCAGTAAATGTACTATTGAGGCGTTAGAAATGCGCACAGCGTGAAAGTACGCATGATAAAAAGTGTTGTGGAATGCAGCTAATGCGCGATACACCATTGCTAACACGTAGTCATAAGCAGAACCGTCGCCAGGCACCCATCAGTAGAGGGCTTTGCGTTCTTGCAGGTGGGCTTGACATTCAAATTTGACAAAAATTCCACTCATTTATAGTGTTTCATATTTTAATTTGGGGGGTCTTGGAGCTGTGTCTGGGGGAGGTAAGCCCACCAAAGCCCCCCCGTGGCGATGGGACTGGTCATAAGCACTGGCAAAAGATAATGTCAGACAGCCTAGTTTCCATGTTTCAGCAGCTGATATTTTGTACATTCAGAATGTCGACCATGTTTTTTGCTTCTTTATTACCGCACCATCGTCGAAGTATTGCTTCAGCTGACAAAACATCTGTGAAGTTTTGTGCACCAGGAAATCTGTGACACTAACTTAAAAAGGTGAGAGGTAACGTCTTCCCTCGTGTCGCCAACTTAAAATTTCAGGTAGGCTATATTTGGTCAGGAGACAGCAAAATGCTCATGCTACAATAAGCTGCCTCGTTGCTTGTCCCATTTGAGGATTCCAGAAATTCTGCATGCGTTCTATATCTCAATATTCTGCATTCTAGCACGACTTCCCCACAAGCAACCCTATACCAGCATCTAAGAAAGTATCCGCAAAGATGACTCCGCAGTGAGCATCGTGCACAGTTTGGCACGACTTGCGTAAAACGGCTTCCTGTTCCTTAGTGCCCGTGCGTTCGCGATTGTGCGCCAGTGCAAACGAGCTCAAATCGAAAGAGACATGCATGAGCAAAATTTGGTGTTCTCAGGTTCACAACTCTCTCGCAGTGGTGAATGTCACTGCATGTAGGCTACGGAGTAGATTGTAAAGACGCAGTTTTCATCACGAAATAGTAAACAAATTGGTCACTAGGGCGTTTCACGCTTTGTATCACATTGCAGCCAATTATACTTCCATAAATAAAGAAGAAAACGTGCAGTAATATGAAACTCAAGCATATTTTTAAAATCAAACCCACAATAAGTATTTCAAACGAAAAACATCTGCTTTTTCGAAACTCTTTTCGTAATCATGACAAGCCTTTCCATTTCAGTTGAAAAAATACATGTTGGCTGGTTGCTCCATCATTTGCCTCTTAGGAAGAATAAACTGGGTCGGCGTGACAGATATTACTGTACTACTACAAACGCATAAAAACGCGGATTTTGGCTTCATTCGCCTCGTTATTCGCGTATTGTTTGTATTTTACAAGGATTGCTCTGCATTCGTAGATAATTTCAAATGCTCACGTTGAAGACGCATTCCATTCAGGGGCGTAACAAGGTTAGATGGCGCACGGGGCAAGAAGCAAGTTTGGCGCCCCGATGTTCGAAGCTGAGGTTTTTCGGAAGAAAATGTACTGCATTGAAGAAAGTATTTGTGACATTTTGGGGATTTTTCGGCGCCTTCTGTAGCCATTTGGCTCCCTCGCAGTGCTTTGGCCAGGCGCAAACACAGGGGGGGATGCAGGGGATGCACCCCCCACCAGACCTAAAAAGGTGTTGACATAGCACTTGATTTCATTAAAAATCATCGCCAAAATACTTTTCTACTGCACATTACTCACTAAAATTTCACTTGTGCTAACAATTAGTCAAAAACGCTTCTTCGTTTCATTAGATGAGCTGGCCTTGTTTATGGAACCTGATATAAAATAATCAATGATCGCATGGGCGTCCGCAGGGCAGGGGAGGCAAAACGGGCATTTGCCCCCCGCCTGGAAATTGAGATTAGAAACCAAATATTTCTGGAAAAAACTGAAGTCGATATCTTAATTCCGATTAATTGATTTGACTCTGGCAATGACAGTTTTTTTGCCTGTATGAAACTTACACTGCACAAGAGCCAGTTTCACAGTTATAGTGTCATGCAGTGATGAGCTACAGTTTACTCATGTCCCTCCTTTGCCTGCAGAGGTGGGTTGGGAAAGTCGCGAGAGGATTGTTCTATTGTTGGTCTTTATAGCGTAACAATTACATGGCAACAAGTCTGCAAAGATTCACTTTATATTACGGTGGCGTGCGTTTTGTTGCATGTGACTGTTGAACGCAGACGTCTTGGCAGGTAAAGCAGCGAGACAGTGACATGCTGATAGCGGTAAGCCACGTACATTTATACATTGTGAAAAGAAGCACGAGTTAGTCAATAGCAATGCTTCAACAAGTTTAAAAAATCCATCATTAGTGGGAGTGTTACCAATGTGCCTGAGTGTCAATCTACACTTACGCAGGCTTCTTTTCATGCAATATAAAACTGCGTGGCTTGTTACAGGAGAATACATCTGTGCAGGCTTGTGGGAATACGTCTTAATCGTTAAGTGTAGTTCTGGTATCTGAGTGCATACTGAGTGCAAAGTTATATTTGCTGTGGCGAGTTTTCATAATTCATCTGGACAATTTTGCAAAACCTGCATGATGTTCTAATTGTAGTACGTTTGTCCCTAGTCGTGTCCATATACAGGTCTACTTAACTGTCCGGTTTGTGTAGCAAGATTTTATTGATCGCTTTGGACGAGATCCCAGACGTTTGCAGCTCTTGTTTCTAAGTCAGAGTTTCTCAAACGGGGCCCTCGTCCCCATTGGGGGTCACGGAACTGTTCTCTGGAGGCCACGTGCAGAGGCCAAGCAGGGCCACGAGCAGAGGCCATAACTAGGTATTTTTATTGATGAGCAAGGGGCCACAAGTGTTGAGAGTCTTTGAAGGGGGTCACGGCTCATGAAAGTTTGAGAACCACTGTTCTAAGTGATACTAACACGTCTTGCTAGCTGATCCCGCAATCAGGGGTAGAGCAACCGGGCAATTCCCCTCGAAATTTTCAAAAACATGTTCATTTGTTAGTTCTGTTGATTATATCAACTGGGTGCGTCCCTGCTTGCTAAGTAAAACAAAGTCATGATTTTTGTTTTCGTTGAAAACCATGGCAATCCAATGCTTCTTTCTTTTCAGATCATTGCAATACTTACTTGAAAAGAAATGCCCTGCGTTGAAAATGTGTAGATTGCACACTATGTAAATTGTCGTAATACTAATATACCTGGCTATTGCTGCCAACGAAGCGTTTTTTATGATTGTTACCCTAACATGGGGTATTTCCTTTGTAGTGTAGAAAGCATAAAGCGTTTTCTAAACGTCCATTTGCATTGCATCGTCAGCAATGTTCCCTATAAGGTGCACAAATACTCAGGACCACCAGAACTGTTGTTCAGTGAAATCTCATTCTCGCGCACTTGCAGCATTCCAAAGCAATGGAAACTCCACCGAAAACAAAGAGCTTTTTAAATGAAATGTGTATTTTGTTCGTATCTTGATAAGATTGTATTTTTAAGATCTAAGTCAAAAAGTTTGTAATTCATTGAAAACTCCACTCACTCAGCCCTAAAATAATCATACTCACTAAAACAAATATTTTTTCAGTGCAAAATTATCTTAGAGGGAATACTGATCGTCAGCAATTTGAAAATGATAAACAAAATGTCGACGTTCCCCCAGGAAGAATTTCTGCGGACGCCCATGAATGATCGTGTTTTCGCGCTTTCACTCATTACGAATTGTTTGTTTCTTTCCGTTCTATTAATTTCAGTTGCAAAATAAACAGAATCAACCGGCTTGTTATTATTTCATCAAAATTACCTGCAATAACAAATGTCATGCACAAATTACTATGGGTGTTGCAGACTATTCCAAACGACAATTAAAACCATAAGGTTCCCCATTTCAAGAGCACCGATCTAAGCCGCATCCAAGTGACTGTACGCCCACTTGCTGCAACATACAAGTTAAACGGCGCTACTGCACTATGCTGGCTGCTGCCACTGGTAATTGTGATGTAACAAACGTAACCTACAATGAGAATAAGCATAATGTCGTCACGTGAACTGTCTATCTCGAGTCCTCGATGTACCTGCGCCGACGCCAGTGACCACGTCAGATCGTTGCTATGTGCCACATTTGCTTGTTGGTTCCGTAGCGGTGCAGTGTTTAAGTTTGACCAGTTTGATCACTCAAACTTCTTCTAAACCGAGCTTAGACTTGTTTCCTCGTAAATGTACGTATGTGGAAGTGATTGATTTACGCATTATGGTCCTGTGAAGCATTGGGTTCATTGCAAATCGACATCGCATCCCTCCCCACCAAATCAGCCTGTGTCCGCTACTTGCTTTGGCGCCCCTTTAGTGATTCGGTGCCCGGGGAATTGTGCTCCCCTTGCCCCCCCTCGTTACGCCCCAGATTCTTTTTGATGACAGGAAACTTGCTACTTCATTCGGACAATTTAGTTTTCATTTCCGCTTTCGCATTGCAACTAGGCATTTCAAAACTTGTGATTATTTTGTAGAATTTACATGACAACTGGCGAATGCAATAAAATACTGTCATTTGCGAAAACAGCAGCTACTTTGATTTACAAAATTGTTTATTGAAACGCAACATAAAATAAGACATTCATTACAAGTAAATCAAAGTCCCAAACTGAAAAGTAACATTTCTTTAGACGGTTAGCTGCAACATTCATCGGTGTCATTAAAAAAATATCGGGCCGTTAAAACATTTTCACCTATCTCTAGAACTTTTTTAGACCCAAACGAAATGCATGAATAAAAAGTTGGGGTACCACCCACAGCTTTACCCACATGCCTCGATGCCTTTTCGCTCTAAAATAAAGAAAAACTGGTCTTGGATTGCCCATGTGTTCTGTGTTCTGCCTTTATACTTATCATGGTAACGCATATCTCGCTGTACTACATGACACATTTGTTTAAAAGGACTTCAAAAAGGAAAAAAATCTTTTGCAAAAGAAACTAAAGCGTACGAGCAGTTCAAGACAGGAAAGTTGCAGTTATCACCTTAACAGTAGATTTGCCAAGGTGTTGGTTTCGACACCAAGTTATTTTTAAATTCAATTTTTGCAAAATCTGAACATCCTGTGAGTTTGAGATTTACTGATTTTTCCTAAAAAACTACTACACTTCAAAAATGTGTTTGGTGTAATTCTGTTTCATTTTTGTGATAGATATTTGATCACTTTAAATTTTGCTCCCCGCCGTTTGCGAAGGTGTCGTTTTCGACACCCAATGCTTGGAGATAGCCAAAACTAATTGCTTGTTTCTCGTGGTGCTTTTTTCGCACCTAATTAAGTCGATTGTTTAACGAGCGGACTGAGATGTTTGCAGTCTAGTGGCAAACACCCTGTTTTTTTTTGACTTCAATGATGTTTAAAAGGTTTTACTGCATATATTGCAGATTCCGTTGTACAGTGATGCAGGCAGTCGTCTTTTTACGCAGTGCATTTACTTAAGTTATTTCTAACTGCTGAACTTGTTTGGTTGTTTTCCGTCATGTCGCATATTCGAATGACAGTGAAGGATATTGCTGATGTGCCTTGACTGGTGTATCAATGATGACCTATCATATGAAGAGGAACAGAAACTTGAATCAGGTGAAGATGCAGTCGTACCTGCTACTGGTCAGTCCACACCAGCGGAGCGGCAGTTCAAACGAAGAGGACATCAGTAATGAAGAAGTTGATGCACGTACAAGAATATCTCATGGTGTCTTGGCTGCAAGCTCTATTGTTTATGACAGATCACCATTGGTAGGAAGAATCTCGGGACACAACAGTTTTACTGCTACCACCGCTGTACCTACACGGATCTATAAAAATATAGGTAACCGACTACAGTACTTGCAAGTATGGAAGCACTTCACTTCTTCATTCAGTTGTCAAACACGCCAACGAAGAAGCTTACAGGGAAGAAGAGAATGACTTTGACCTGAGCATGTGTGAGTTAGAGTCGTTTATTGCCCTCCAGTATGTCAGAGGACTCGCCTGCATCATTGTCTTAACAATTAAACTTACATTATTAAAATATTTCCAGAAAACATGTCATGCGTTGGATTTACTGCTATCCTGAAATATTTGACTTTTCTGGGTCAAGAGCAGACCGATTCACAGCAATGCGTGTTGTTTTCCAGACATATAGGTGAAAATGTTTCGTTGACAGTGAACAAGCAGTTGATGCTTCTAAAGTTACGTTGTCCTTTCACTACATTTGGGTCAAAGAAACTCGATGAATGCGGCATCAAGTAAATAATTTGTTTCAAAAGTGGACTGGCAAAATATTTACCAGACGGAAAATCATTCTTCAACTGGTACGCGACGTGCGCATGAAAAACGTTTCACTTGAAAATGTTGAGGTCAATCCCTCTTCCGTCAACTTAGATCTACCTCAAAAACGTAGAAAATGTTATGGAACAACAAGGTGCATGTGCATAATTGGCAAGAAACCAACTTATGGCACATGTTCTGCTGGCATCTTAAAAATAACTTACGTAAAATGCAAAGGGTGCTCAATCGCCCATGTTTGAAGCACTTAAGTTCGGAAAAGAGGGAAAAATGTCAGCAGTTTTGTTTCCTAACTTCAGCAAATGTGCTTCATGTTGATGGTATCTCTGTGCAGTGCCGGCCCTTAGCCGATTGGACCGATTGCTTCCAATCGGGCCCCGAGCCAAAGGGGGACACGCGCTACGCCTTGTGCTGGCCTCGCAAACTTACACTTTCAATCGAAGCTGCTTGAGTAGTGCCGGCGCGGTGGGGCCCGTTACCAACGAAAATCAAAGTTAACTGCGCGGTTTTTATCGCCCTTTAATTCTCACAATTCTTTGTTTGATCGTAAAAATGGTATTGGTTTTTCGGTAATGTGTAGTCAAGTTTTTTCAATCGAAGAGTGCATTTTGAAACATTTTGTTTCAAAAGCTAAGACAGGCCTTAAGCTTTGAAGCTGTTTTCTGTTGAGGTTATAAGAGTTTCGTGTTGGACACGTCAAGTTTCAATAGTTGCTGCAAGATACGGTTTGGTAGTTATTGCTGTTTCTGCAGTTACAGCTAATTTTCTTCTGAAGGTTAACTGTAGTTCGCAATTGCAAATATGTGCTCCTTATTCAGTCTTATTCAATTTCCCTCTCGTTTAGGCAATCTGAGATTGGCGAAAACGTTTGAAATAAACCTGGTTTTGATTATGCAAACTGAATAACTATTGCCCGTGTGCAAAAAATAATGGTTTCTTGAAAAACAAATAGAAAATTTCGTTACGACTATTAATAGTAAATCCCTTTGCAAAGAAACAGAAGTGACAGTTACGTTTAAGCGAAGTAAGCCAAATAATGATGTTGTGGTGAAAGTTGCATCATGAAGTACGGTACTACCGGAACAAGGATTGTGGCATCACTCTCAACCAGATGGGCGTCGTAATTTCTGAGATAGAGTCCAACAAATCGAAAGTTGAAAAAAGTGACAAGGTGGGACGACTTTCCTGAAAGTTTTGAAGGCTTTTAACGTAGGTGTACTGGGACCTTTGGCTTTTAGAGGAAAATTTTTCGATTTGCCAGAATTTTTACGCCACTAACACACAATCTTCAACAGGAAAGTTTTGCAGGCGGTGATTCTGCAGTTTCGTCTGAACTTTTTTGAATCTTTCCCGAATCTGGGGGAACAATTTCTCCCCCGCCTCGTACGCCAATGCTACTTGCTTGTTTCGAAAATTTTCTAAAAGGTTTATAGTTATTGGGAAATCTGCCATTACTTTACATATTTATTTCATGTTAGAAGAGAGGAATTTTGAACTTTTCCGGGACAATGAAAACCTGCTCTAATCAGCGGTTTGTGTTCTTCACCGGTGCTTTACTGTAATATGATTTAAGTGCAGGAAAAAGAGAGATGCATTGGACAAGAGTTTATCAGCAGAACTACTGTAGCTTGGAAAATCCAGAAAAAGCTCTAGAAGAGTCAAACCACAATGAAAATGTTTCTAGTGCACTTCAAAGCACGTCAAATTGTATTTAGTAAGGCAAACGCTCTTGCTAAATGGCCAGGTGTAATGAGTCGGAATGCTAGGGACTATTTAGAATAAGGAGGATCACCTATACAATCACAACAGAAGTTTTCCCCGAAAACGAGAGTGATGGGACACTGCTTTATAAGTTTCACTGCAAGAGTACTGCCAACTAGTGAAGCGGTAGGTCGTTCCTTTCGGATCTCTTTCACTGATTTCTATCATTACGACTTGATGCTGCTCAAAAATTTCTGTACACACCACTGATTGGGGCCCCGCAAAATTGCTTCCAACCGGGCCCCGCGCTTGCTAAGGCCGGCCCTGTCTCTGTTATCTACATTACTGTGCCAAGACTATCTTCACTATTACCAACTATTTACATCACAAATATGTAAATACAGTGGCTGTTTCTGTCTCACAACATTTCGATGACTATATTCAACCAGTTGAACAGCTGTCAGAGATAGTGATATATGTTCTATCATTTGAAATATTGCAATGCAATGCATTTTGTGTAAACTGCTATAACATAAAAACAGAGCTAATTGAGATATATATTTGTAAAATTTAGTAAATTCGGCATTGTTTGCTTTCTACGCGGCTGTAAAAACTTTGGTGTCGTTTTCGACACCTCGGAAGATGGCGGGGTAGAAAAATGTTTTGTTTTTGTTTACTCCATAGGCAAAAACAACCGGAAAGGCATCGGCGGTCAGACGGTATGCGATTCCGATGGGAAAAGTAAGTGAACAAGAAAGTGGTAAGTCAAAAAATGCAGCAACGACGTAAAAGGTCCTTGTTGAAGTGCAATGGTGTTCACACCATTTTGTTTGCCTATGGAGTGAGCTTTCCCACTTATAATGGCTGTTCTTTTATTCGTTGGTTTTCAGGAAACTTACGCTGGCGTGTTTTGTTAATTTCAATTTTTTGCGGTTCTACTTCGTTGGTTTCCCAACCTAGCGTCCGCGAAGAAGAGGCAGACTTTTGAGATTTATAACCTTAGTTTTTCATTATCCTGATGCGCTCTCGATGTAGGAGGCGAGGGGGCAAGGGTTCAAGCGCAACCCCAAAAGTTTTGATTTGTCGAAAATCCAGCAAAACCCCTGAAGATCTGGTAAAAATCCCTGAAAATCATAGCAAAAATGGCGCCCAACGTTGTTTGGCTTCAACAAATGGCACCCAAGGTTTGCAGTAAAACATATGAAAACCTTAATTTGGAGGTCACATTAAAAACGTTCTTCATGATCTTTGTGGGAGAAAACTTGTACGCAAAAGTTGCACTAAACATTTTCGGGGGAGTTTGGAGAAGTTCGAGCAAAAATCCTTCCCACCCCCGAAACTTTGCCTGTTCCTACAACTGTGCAATGCCCAATCACATTTCGGAATCTGTTGAGGAAGCAATTGCACTTATAGGATGACTTCAATTAGCTATATCCAAACCTATGAACACAATGTTTTGTCACAGCAAGTCTTTGAGCTGTTGTAATATTTTTTAACTTAACGCTTTAGGCATTGGTAGTACACCAGAACAAAATTAATGCACACAACAAGGTTCCGCAAAACATTTTGGGAACCACAGGCTTAGGGTAATTACAATTTCCTCCTGGCCATTATTTAGCAGCTACAATATAAGTTCAGTAGAACTTTCGGGTCATTGGAAAGATTTCTATGTAAGCAAAGCCATGTTATCAAAGTTTCTCGCTTGAAGGATCGTGAAGAAACATGCACGTAACTTAAACACATTTCTGATGCTGTTTTGAAACAAAGAGAAAATTCTTCACCAAAATAATATGGTTTGAGTCCCTCAGACATCTTTTATTTATGATTTGCATAACAGCTTGATGACTGGTGAACTCGCAATAAAATTTCTGGTAATTAGATACTTTGTCGCAAAAGTTTGCGCTAATCGAAAGTGGAGGCCCACCACCACAACACTGTAACAACTCATAAGATTTGTGTAGCCAAAACAGTACTGGATGTTGCGACAAACAAAACCGCGTTGAATCATATTTTAATCAAGATAATCTGCATTGCGTGGTGCTCTCCAAAAACCGGTAAGTTACAATTTTTAAAATGCTAAAAGTAATATTTCAAAGAAAGCATAAAATTAGACATGTAACTGAAAAAAATCAAGTGGCCTATTAACCAGCAAGGCTGTAGAGCAAGTAAAATAAATAAATGAAACTGTTCCTACAATTGGGCAGAGTTGACTAAAGGTAAAATTAAAGCACTTTTAAACAGCTGTGAGTTCTTTCAAAATGGTTATATGTACTATACCCAAGAGGCCTTGATTAGAATTATTTGATCTCGCACAAGCAACGTTACTTTTTCTAAATACTTTGAAGTATGGACACGATGAAGGAAATAATTACTGATGCTCGTTCGTGATTCGCCAGCGAAAACCAAAATTTTTCAGAAGAAATTTCTTTTTCTGTTTTGGGGAAAACAGGGTTGAGATATGACAGCAACCAACATTAAAACCAAAAGGTACGCATTTAAGCCATGTTATTCGAAGATACTTCATGTTGGGGTTTGAAATAAATTTCGTTTTTTTGAGTAAATTTTGTTTTATATCTGAACTTGTTCACAAAAAATTCTAAGCCTTATGAAATACTGTTCGAAACTGCTTGAAACTTTTAAAAAATCCAACAAAGCTACGAAGTTTGCAGTTGCTGTAGTAGAGTCAATGTGTCAGATAACGGCAGCAAAGGTGGTAATAATCTTTGTAACGAAATGTGCGTACATTTATCATACTAATGACATGACGGCTACGAAACTATTATTTACTACAGTTTTTTTTCATGAAAGAAATTGGGAAAAATATCAAAAAAACAAAGTATCTTTAGTATGCCGTTTTCGGCCTCGTTTCCAACCATCTTTTTACTTTCGGACGTTCTTCTGTTTTTTTGATTAAGGCTTGAAGCGTAGAGTACTTTTTCATGACTGACGGATCAAATATGTCAAATGTGTGCGATACATGCATCAAGAGCAGATCGGCGTATGTGAAAGCCTGCGAAAAAATAAAATAATATTTAATCTGAGTAGAACTTGATACAGATCCCATGCTGAACGCACCATCAGCTTTGTGGGATGAAAAACAAAAATTTAGTGACACACCTTAAGCGGTGGCAACTCACAATAATTGCACATTTCTTTGCTTGGAGTCCAGAGAGCAAGACAACCATGGCAACACTGTTTTGGGGGCCCGTGCGCTCGCGTAAATAGAAGATCGAATGGACATGGTTTTCAAAAAAGGAGTTGTATTCACGGCAGCACTGATATCTGATGCTGAATTTTACACTAGCTCATACATCGTTTTGCTAATATGTTATATACCGCTGCCATATATGCACCGTGATTCACTAAAAAATAACACAATTGCACAAAACGTACACCACAATATTGCAACCCACTGCTCCTAGACGAAAAAAAAGTTTTAACTAGATTTCAATGTTGGCGTGACCTCAAAGGCCATCCGACACGAAAATTATCAAATGCCATTTTTTGGTGGAAATTGATAAAATATGTTTCTATGAACACACCTGTGAAACTTTTCTTCACAGCGAGCTAAAATGGCCAAGTTAGACGCTTCCAAACATGGGAAATCTGGCAGGAAACGCGTTGCGTGACGCGGCGGGTCGCTAACGGGAAAATGTAATGCTTCAACGTGAAGTAACGCGCACAGGGAATGTCTTCACATGACATCACAATGCTGTGACTCAGTAATGATGAATTGTTGAACGTTATTTGCTTCTAACAGCTTAACCGCGTAACAATTGTTGACAAAAATTAGCGATTTAGAATCACAACGAAAAGTTCTGTCAATGTGAGCAAAAAATCAAACAAAAAATGCATGTTGTGTAACGTTCGCAGAATGGTTGCATGTCTTTGCACGCGTAGTGCCCTTAGCGACGTTTCCACTTGATTGGGCCTCGAGTAATGATTGGGCCTCGAGTAATGATCGGGCCTCGAGTAATTCCCGGGCCACGTTTTTGACTTTTGACTCGTTGCGCATTCCTTGGCCAAAGATTTGTGTTGAGGAAGTTGTTGTCGAAAGGTTGTAGAAAAGTTGGTGAAAAGAATTTGTCAGCGTTGAAAGCTAATTGACGTGTGACTTGTCTCGGCGTCCTTTTTTCTAATTTCCATTTTCCGCTTGTTCTTTGGCGTAAGTTTTCTTTTTTGGGTGAAAATATTCCATTATTTTCCACGAATTTGCTTCAGATATAGAACGCAGGCGCGCTTCGCGCCCAGACATGGACGGCGATGCCCTAGACACGTCGGAATACTATAGGGATGCTCAATTGTTCCAAGCACTGAGAAAAAGAAAATGGAAAAATGATTCAGCTGTTGGCTCCGGCGAAAGTTGCAGCAAAAATAAAGCCGTTGAATTGCTACCGGTTATTCTGGAAAGCAAGTCAGGCAGAGTATTGAAAACTTATAACCTATGTATATCCATAAATGTCTTGAAAAGTTTATGGGTTCGTACAAGGCTTGTTCTCCATTGAGTAACGGAAATCTGATTGTAAAGAACGCTTCTCAATTGTACGAAGCTGACAGATGGTGTAGTTGCGGTCGAAGTCACAGCTATTCCACGTTAACCTATAGGTGCACGAGGCGTTATTTATAACGTGCCTCTGGATATCCCTACGGATGACATTTTGGTATGCCTTAGTGGGCAAGGGGTTCAATCCGTGAGGCGTTTCCGATACAAAAGTATCCGATACAAAAGTAAAGACTCCTCTGAGATGACAGAGTCCAAATCAGTATTACTACAGTTCACTGCTGCTGACCTCCGTAGTGAGGTCAAACTTGGTTACATTTTGTTCCGTGTAAGACAATATAATCCAAGGCCGTTGAGGTGTTTAAATGTAATCGCTATGGTCACGTAGCAAACCGTTGCCGAGGTAAACTGCGCTGCTCAATCTGCAGCAGCGAACTAGCCTGCGATCACACTTTAGGTTCTTTCTCCATCTCCCTGGACTATGCTTACTGCCTGTTTGAAACGAGTGTTCGGGAAGCTGCTCTGGAAGCTATTCCTCAGTCCAAGAGGTCTATCAAAATCGCAGTTCCATGATGGAATAAGCAGTGTGACATTGCCGACAAAAGCATGCCTTTAACAGAATGAAACGTACTTGGCTTTTGGGTGACATTATTATTTTCAAACGGTGTAGAGCGAAGGCTCGAAGGGTAATGGTCGAGGCAAAATCGTCCTCCTGGCGACAATTTTGCACATCCCTAACGTCTACCACTAATCTGTCAAGTTTGGAAGGTAATAAAAAGCTTTTCCGGAGACCGCCCCCCTTGCTTTATTCCAACATTGCTTGCACAAGGCATTTCAGCTAAAAATAAACAACATAAATCCAACGTACTCGCAAACCAATTCGCTCTGTCCAGTACTTCGGCAAACTATCCACCTCGTTTTGTCAACGTGTTCTTGCCAATTAAAACACGACTTATGCATCAAGAACTTTCTCTTGCGACACCAATTGACCCACGAATAAATCAAACCTTTACCCTTAAAGAACTTATCTCCGCTGTCCAAGACGCCAAGAACACTGCACCCGGACCTGACAACTTATGCTACGAAATGTTTAAACATTTGTCCACAAAATCATTGGAAGTCATGCTGCAGTTGTTCAACAAAATTTAGTTCACCGGCAAAATTCCTCCGTCCTGGCTGCATTCGGTTGTAGTTCCTATTGCCAAGCCAAACCAACCCTCGCACTTACCGTCCTCCTACCGGCCAATACCCCTTACCAGCAATGTGTGCAAACTCTTTGAAAAAATGGTCGTATGTCGACTTAGCTGGTTTTTGGAGTACCACAAGATCCTTAGTATCTCGCAGTCCGGCTTCCGACAGCGCCTAAAAACAACGGATCACATTCTACGTCTCCGTGACGCAATTCAGAAATCCCTGGGGAACAAACACGTTTTGTCTGTATTTATTGATCTAGAAAAAGCCTACATATGCTGAACAAAGATGTTCTCCTTTCCAAGCTACTTAGGTTTGGAATTTCAGGTCGCATGTTTAGATTTATCCATTCATTTCTTTCAAATCGCACCTTTCAAGTAAGACTTGGGTCCACTTTATCCTTGACCAAACGTCTTTAGAACGGTACTCCTCAAGGAAGCGTCCTTAGTCCCATACTCTTCTCGTTAATCATAAATGATCTCCCAGAGCGAATCACCTCTCCTGCAGCGTTGTACGCGGATGGTTTTTGCTTCTGGGAATGTGGTTCGAATATAACCCTCTTGAATCAACTGTGTCAACGCTCTTCAAAGTGTGCAACTGGTGTGAAGAATGTGGGTTCAAAATCTCTAGCACCAAATCTGCGGCGGTACTATTCACAAGGAAGCACGATCCAGTACCCATTTCCTTGATTCTGCGGGACTCTACCCGCCTACAAATGAAGAACGAATACAAGTACTTAGGAGTAACTTTTCAGCGAAACGGGTCTTACTCGAAACATGTACAGAATGTTGCGCCGAAATTCAGGTCTCACCTAAATGTCATTAGGATGTTGACAGGCACGTCCTGGGGTGCAGGAAAGCGTTCATTACTTACGGTCTACAGGTTGATAGTTAGATCCGTAATAGAGTATGGTATGGAGGCCTACTTTTTCACATCTCCCAGTCTACTAAAACCATTACACAGGATCCAAAATGATGCACTGCGTTTATGTACTGGAGCCATGGCCAGCACTCCACTGATCTACCT
>Ga0210059_1004311_pt1 | contig 22932 bp, 12 predicted proteins | sample Ectturendosymbi2_FD_188042 | JGI IMG/M metagenome (GOLD analysis project Ga0210059, IMG submission 188042) | Ecteinascidia turbinata endosymbiont from Florida, USA - Sample 2 (SPAdes) (version 2) | ecosystem: Host-associated > Tunicates > Ascidians > Unclassified | place: Key West, Florida...
TATTATACTGTACTAGCTTTGCTGATGATCCGTGATACGGTGAAACAGTGTATTGTACAAAGCTTAATTCAGTATAGTTTTTAATTGTGACTGCCTGTTCGTGGCAGTAAAAAGTTGTCAAATTTTTCCCCCCCTTTCGTGTAGGTGGGTTGGCTTATGGCCACAACTACGCCTTATACCCGTGGAGTAATTATACGTGCCATTTCTATTTTCAACTTCATATTAACACAGACAGCATTTCACACGAATGGTTAACGAACAAGTTGTTGAGGGCCTCATTTATTCGCACATAATTTTGCTTCATTTTGACAAACATATGACTTGCTTCAGAGCTTATTAAATGTGGGTTTAACGTTATTGATAAGCTTTTTGACAAAAGATTGCGAAAACTAAGTGCGAAAGGCTCCAAAGGGGAGCCCTCACGACATCTCTAAAAAGGGTGCCTGAGGTGACCGCCTCGTTCGCCTCCCCTAAAATCCACACCTGATTGTATATATAGAATTTAAAAAAATCAGTGGCAGCCCTGGATTTGTCATCTAATCACTGGCCTTTGGGTAGTGTACTTGGAGTCTTCTTTCACAAATTTGCGAAAGGATTTGCGCACTTACTTATCTTTTGTGTTAAGCAACTGCAGTGGAGAACGGTCATTTCTTAAACTTAAGATTGAAGATTGAACAAAAGAACACCATTAGACAAAAGAAGCTGAACAGCCTGATTCTAAAGAGTAAGAGCATGAACGTCTATGTGAAATAGACACCAGCAGTATCATAAACAAATTCGCTGAGGGAAAATCTAGAAAATACAATATTAAGCAATAGGTTTGCTGCTCTTGACAATCGACTTCGACACATACTGAGGCTACATTGTTTAGATACAGCAATGATCAAATGTCTTGATGAGTCTGGAAGCATCAATTACTGCCTTTGTACTGTACGTGTGAGCTGTACAGTACTCCTTAGTAAAAAGATACGTATATACGTTTTTGGTAAAAAGATATGTAGCCCATAATATCCACCAGCTGCTAGTTAAGATCAGGATTTTCGCAGTTACGAAATTCAGCATGCCTAATGGTATTCAAATGGATGCCCACATAATTCATGATTTAACAGTTTTTACTTGTTCAAGTGTGTTTTCAATGTGGGGCCCAGCTCTGTTAACATGCTACATGCCCCGCGCTACCTTAATCCGGCACTGCCTGAGATTTGTTTATAAAATAAAGTAAATATCATAATACCTTGACACCAGAGTTGCCGAACGGGCTTGTATGATCTTTCGGGCGCAGAGTAGTACCATTCTTGTTACAACACTGTTAAACACTCTGTTATAACACTGCTAGAACATTATCGTAAAGCAGTCTGAAGTCGAATATCCAAGTCGCTTCGCAGCACTCTGTTCGTACATCAAAACACGAAGGTTAGTCGAATCTTAGTTTGGTAAAACGTGTCCTCAAACTTCGTCACCAACCTCAACCAGGCCTCAGAAGGTGGGCGTGATGGGTATCAACTTGAACACTGAACCTTCATGCAGCTAACCTTAGTACTCTTTCGTGCGTTTGCCATGCCGTAGAACTTGCTGCAATTTTTTTCGAGATTCATTTTTTTCTGGACAACAACTTAATACTGCCAAACCACTGCCCAAAGGGAAAGAAACAGCTCCGGATTTCTACTCGGAAGCAATCTTCTCTTATACAATTTGTCGAATCGTCTACGATTTTTGAGAGTCCTGCGGATCACGAGATTTGTTTGCCGTCAAATTGCTTATTGAGTTTTAACTTAACTCAATTCCCCAGAAGTAATTAAGCAATAAGAACTCTAAAATAAAAAGAAAATACCAAGAAATATGACGTTGGTCTTGAATATTCGACACTTTTTTGGAAGGTAAACCCGACATACTGTCGCAAACCCATACCAAAATGTCTGAAAACTAGGCTAAAAATATCTGAAGCTGGAAACACAACGAAGGTTGGGAATCATTAAGAGTATTGGGTCATTTAAGCTTTTGCTCGCGCTTTCTCAGAGTTACCATCTGACTTCGCTGGCATGACAGCATTGGTTTGTCTCGAGTTTATTTTCTTTATAAATTTGGTTTTGTTTCGCAAAGCGTTTTTCGGTGATCAAGTTCTCTGAGTTACAAAGGCACACGTAATAATACAATAAACACAAAATGCAGTTACAAGAAAAACATTTCTCTGGCTGTCAACCATTGTTAGTTCAGCTGTCTGTCACGTTTGGACTAGCGGTGTTGAGGTTTCTTCTTGCCAGGTTAGTGATATCATTCCTTTTTTAGAAAGTCAAATATAGTTCAGTCGAAGTTACCATTTTCTCGTTTTCTAGTTACTTGTAACACATGCATGCATGTTATTTACACGGTTTTACATTTAAAACGAGTACACATTATCAGTCACATCAACACAATTCACAAGATATTTCTCGCCCATGATTCATCTCTTGTAATTTGTTCACTTTGAGAGCTTTCGCTTAGTTCGGTGACAGTAGTTTACAAGTCATTGCGGAAGTAATTGTCCTTCGAATTTTGCAACGATAGCCATGGAGTGTTTTGACTTCGGGGTCAGTCTTTATGTCATATTCATTAGTTTAGTATACACGTTGAAGGGCGAAGTGCCATCAACAAGTTTCAGGTAATGATAGCTGATCAGTAATGCCAAAAAGAAAATTGCAGTTTAATGAAACGCTACGTCAGAAGTACCCCGGTTTCAGAAAAGTACGAATTGATTTTGAAGCTGAGTGCATTATGTGTCGTTGCATTTGCACAGTTCTCACAGAAAAGTGAAAAGAATCTTATGACTTTGTGGATAATGAGCACTAAAAACTTCTTCCTCACAGCGTAGGTGGCTATCACTTTATCTTAGCTTGCCAAGTATGCTTCAATTATACCCAGCTTCGTAATCACAGTTCATGTCCATCGACATTCAAGCTTACTGTTCTGAAATTAATTTTTGAAAATTCTTTGAGTGAACTCGATTTAAGACATTAAGACATTTGCAGTCATCTGTGGCTGTTTTTAATGAACAAGTTAAAGATATTGAGAAGTCAAAATCACCAACTTTTGAGGTTGTACTGTATCTCTGTCAAGTAAACAATTCCAGTTAGAGAATCAGGTGTACATATCAAGTGAAGTTAAATCAATAACAAGAAAACTCAGTGAAGGCAAGGATCACGAATGTGAGTAACTCATGTCAGATGTGTCTTTGGTGCACAAACCTTTTGTTACATATCTGGATTCATGGACCACTTTATTTTCTGAATTTAGATGCTTTGACTAGATGCTTCTGTTGCAAATAACTGAATTGGAAACCACTCAATCATGTGAGTGTCTGCTTGAGAAAACGTTGCTTTTGATGAAATTAAACCGTTTGACTAATACCAAAACTTGTGTGCGTTCATGAACAAATGCGCAATCGTTGTAAACTGATGACTAGGTCAACCAAAAGTCAATAAAGTCAAAATTTATCTGCCTTTTTTAAAGTTTATAAAACGTCCACAAACCAAATTTCACGCTCATACCATGAGGGAATCCCAAGTTATTAGGTCAAAGAAAGTCAAAATTTATCATTAGGTCAAAATTTGTTGCTGGGCCAAACTTTTCTTGGAGCAGAGTTTTTCTCTTTATAAATATTTTATTGAAACTACAACAACAGATATTGATATGCTTTTGCAAAATTAGTTGCCATTCTGTGATAATAATGGGTTTGTTGCAATTTCTGACGTAATACTGTTGTTTTGCCAATACTGGACGATTTAATATTGTGTAGGATAGGTGTAGTAAGGCAAGAAAAGTGGTCCTACAGTACTTGGTTTGGTAAATGCTCAATCAATTATGCATATGTTGTTTCAACTTCATGATGTTCTCAGGTTTAACTCTGCTGTAGTTATTAATACACTTATCAATATATCATCCCCAAAGTTAAACAACCAAACTTTTTTTAATTTCGAACTCTCACAGAGTGCATGAATATGCCTCTGGATTAAACTCAACACCTATGGCTGAATTATTTTGCAGTTGCAAACGCAGAAAATTTATAGTCAAAATAAAGTGAAATGTATAAATTATAGTCAAAATTTACGTTTTTAGGTCAAAAAATTGGTTGCTCTACTGATGACACATGAAAGATGGGCAAAATATGTTGAAACTTGCAATGCCATTAAATGCTTCGGCTAATTTTAAAGATTACGCTTCTAAGTTCAGACTTATGGCTCGTTACGCCAACGTGGAGGGATTTTTCCTTGATGCAGCCACAATGGCCTAAACGCAAGAGAAAGCTTTCTAGTTGAGACAGTTTCTAGTCAGTTAAAGCTGATGTACAATTTAAGATATATTTCATGCAAGCAGGCTATATTTGATTCTACTGTTTAAGAAACTGCAAAATATTCATGGGATAAACAGGACAAGTAAATGAGGATTTTGTTTTGTGTTTTGACTGAAACATACCGTCCACACTAGAGCTCTTATTTCAATCTTTAAAACGAATCAATGTTTGTCATTTGGCTTGTTAAGTGCAGATATTATAGTCAAATAAATGACAGTCGTAAGTTGCTGATGAAAATATTGTAGCCCTACGTTATTCTAATATTTCACAAAGTTTGTAATTCATTTCAAACTCGGCTAACTCAGCTTTAAAATGCTCATGCTCACCAAAACAAAAATTTGCTCGGTGCAAAATTTTCTTAGAAGAAAACACTGGTCGTCTGTATGTCCAACTTGTTGCTTTTCGATTATTTGTAATAAATTACCAAACTTTTATACAGACTGAATTATCAGGTTACTGTTCACTTGGAAACAACAAAAGCTAACTTATCAGATATGTACTGTTTATATACCTAACAAGTCTCTCATCGTAACTCTACAATTTGATGTGCCCAAAGAAAACAAATGCCAAATTTGGAATCAGCGTACAATTGTAGTCTAAAAAAGTTACAGCTTGTCATATATCCTCGATGAAAACAAAACGTTTATTTTTGTTGACCTGTGTTAATTTCAAAAGAAATCATTAAGTAAAATGCAATAGTATTTCAGAGAAAGTCTATCTGATGCTCAAGTCGACATGAATATTAATGCTACAATTTAGTTCAATGAATATATCGTGATTCTATTTTCCATTATCATTTAGGGTACATTATCGTTTATTATTTGCTGGTCCCAGAAACAGACAAAGAGCTATGACACTTGATTTATTGTGTCAAACTCCCAAGCTTGAGCTAAATCATTTTGAATGTTCAATATATGTTTAAAAAATGTAATGATTTTCACTGGTTTTATTAACAATTTCCTCTTGTTCTCCGGGAAATAAGTGATATAAAATATTTTTAATCAATCAGAAAATTACTAATTTTTCTAATTACAATATAAATGGATATTTCCGAAATAAATCATATAAAAATTGTGGATAACATAGCAATTTTCTTTACCACTGTCAAAGAAGTAACGTGGTTGGGCCATGAGCTGCTATGTTATATTTTCGCGGTAACTTTGAGCTGCGATGTTAACTTTTTGAGCTGCCATGCTGCATTTTTGAGCGAAAAGCTTTGTTATGGGGGCATCTTATATGTAGGCTGAGGTTTTCGGATGTGGATTGCTGCGGTTGTAAAATACATTTCAAATTGATCAAATTTAGAGTGTGTTTTTGCGGTGTTCATAGTGTGGTGTTGTTACGTTATTGTAATGCTTTCATATTTATTTATTTTGTTTTAATAAAGTGTTTCACTTGCATTTGTTGTTTTACATGAACTTGTGGCTACGGCCGTCGCTTCATGCCCTGACATTCCTGACCACATGTCCTCTATGTGGTCGGAGTACTAAATAAGCTGAACTGAACTAAAGGATATTAATACAACCAATTCTGAAGTAACGTTGTATGATTCCGTATCTTCATTACCAGTGAAAAATGCGTATGATTCAAGTAAGCCAGCCAGAACGCAACTTAAAACCATGTGATGTTGTCTCAATTAAATAAAAGTTGTTTAATTTTGCAAAATGGGAACCAGAAATCTCATCAATAAGATTTTGTTTTTATACCACTAGTGTTCATGTAAATTTAGATCAGACAAAAATAACAAAGTTTGAATCATTCTCCTCTTGGACAACCTGTCCATCTGTTCTCTTGACATCCAACCCGCTACAGCCACAACCCACTGACGCCACCTACCGACGACTGTAACTTTTGCATATCAGTCGAACATGCCAACTTTAAAGTTGTTACATGAATTTATACTCCATTTGCATTCGATTACTTGTCAGTCATATTTCCACCTAATTTACTTTTGAAAGGCATTAAAACACACTAATTTTATGTAAAACATTTTGGTATTACAGTGGCTAAATCAAGGCTTCCAATAATGCAATGTTACTTGCGACATGATATTCTGCTGTCACGAGTTGAGGAATGTATTTTCTTCACATACTGTGTCTCAAGATTGTGACTGGGGAGTGGTTGAAAAATGACCAAAAAGACTTTTTGGCCTGTCCCATAAAGGACAGTAAGAGCGCAATACATAGCCTCTCCTTTTCAGGTGTAGTGATTGCCGCATGACTGCGCTTTCAGTAGACTCACTGCAAGGCCTCGTTTTCACAACTGTGTCCACAGCAACACCTTCCCGTGGTATCCCCTGATATCGCAAATTTTGCTGTGTAAATGGCGCGACCGGTTTGCCCAACGGTATAATTTGGGCAGTACCATGAAATGCACAAAACTACACAACCCCATCGCGCATCAGTCACCTCATGCGTAATTAATAACGTTGCTCTTTTTCGCCGTTGAAATGGTATGGTAGGAATTAATGTTCACTTTGAATTATCTCGCATCTTTGTCAAGTTTCAGTAGAGTAAATTTGTCCTTCCTGGCCAGCTTCTTTACAAAGGAACATATTACGTTTACTGAATAATCGTGCGATGAATGGGTAGCATCAACTCGCCTTGGTAGATGATGAATATTTGAACATTTTAGCTTATAAATGATCAGGAGAAAAATGTAACTTATCAGTCAAGAACGTACGCACCAAATACTCCAAATGAACCACAGTTTCGGGCTTATCAACAGATTGAATGCCGTGAAACATAACATTGAATTCTTTTGAGCGTAGCCGTAGTTCGTCCAGGGTGCGATTTTGCAAATGAGTGGTGGCCATGGGTTGAAGGCACGCTTCAATTAGTGAAGATACGTTCCAAAAGATCGATGTTACAGTGAGCTGTTTCCGAACTATTTTCAGCAATAACCACTTGAAGAATTAGATTATGCCGTCAATGTGTCAAGGTGCTTGCACACTGAACCCAACAACTGTTGAAGATCGCGCAGAGTAGGTTCATTTGCCTGTGGAAGCGTTATTTTCTTGTGCAATGTGCAAGGAGGATTGGCCATCAATGGTAAAAAACAATGCTAAAAGTTTAACTCGCGGCAATAATGCCACAACTACAGCACAGTCCAACCTACCCGTCACAAACACCTGTATGTCCCATATATCTTCCTGCATTCAAGTGTTCTTGCTTTGTTATTTACCAAGTATGAAACGCACTATCTTTTTTAATCTGACTATATATTTTTATTTGATTTACGACACAGGGTCCATATCAAATTAATTGAAAGAATACAAGGGTTCAGAAATGCTTATACACCACCCATCACATGGTTGGAAGAGTCAGTTGGTACATATAGTCGATACTGAAGTGATATGAGCCCTGAAATAAGGCACTAGTGACTATTGCATCTGGTCATTGTGATCATGGGAGAAAAATGGAGATTTGTAAAAAAAGCATCATATCATTGAAAGGAGAGGATATAAATCATGTATAAAGATGTGCATTGTGTAAAAAAGCATATAATTGTTTCCTATTCTGCGGATGCAATGTAAATTCGATAGGCATTGTTGTAAGGAACGCGGAATTGCCTGGATTACTATCGTTCGATTTTTGTCACGTTAATACTAACGTCGGGTGTGCCAGACCCGGCATTCAAAAACAAAACATATACTTTCCTTCAACTGCAGTTTATCAAAAAAACTACACTGAAAATATAAGTCTCACTGAGCAGTTTGAGTACTAACAAAGTTACTTTGTTCAAATGCCATACGATTTTTGATGAAAAGTAAGTAGGCTAAATATAGCGAAAGTGTCAGACATGCCTTAACTGAATTACTCATATAACAAAAATTATTGGCGTGAAGAACTTCTCCTTTTGTTAACAAGACCGTAGAAATGCTAACAAGACCGTGGAAGCATGCGCTGAGTAAGTTTCAGATTTTTACAGCCACCTGGCGCTTTTCCCCTTTAACTATAACGTGGGATAGGGTGACCCATGTCACCTCACACTAATACTTTCGTCGGGTCTGCTAGACCCGAACTCACTCCCTGTGCAAAATCGAAAAGAGCGTGGATGACCGCAAGTGCACCTATTTACAAGTCACACAAAAAAACAGGCTACTGAAGAGTTGAAAGCGCGCCGACGCGCTCTTACGTAGTTTCACGTGAGTGACCTCATTTGACCCAGGTCTGACAGACCCATGATAGCATTCCAGGGTTAAAACGTTTTAAGTTTCTGTAATTAATATTTAAATAGCTTACTTGAAATTAAGGTAATTTTGCAGTTTTTAAAACAACAACATAAAAAACGTGTTTTGCCGGCCGTGTTCTGCAAGCAGACGTAATGTTAGGAAGTTCCTAGCTTTTCGATTGTGGAGCTCCTTTTATGGAACTTTCAATTTCTTCAGTTGGGCGTAAGATGCAACCACTTGATTTACCTATCCAAACTCGGTTATATTTGACGCTGATATTTGCAACCTGCAGTGGGTTTAAAACAGTGATTCCCAACCGGTGGTCAGTGCAGTGCCGAGTTAAGGTGGCGCGGGGCCCGTAGCATTCCAAGAGGGCGGGGCCCCAAGTTGATAAAACATCTCATCACCTGCTAAATCATAAAGTGTGTGGGCAAGGCATCCGTGTTTCTAGCTTTACTCTCTGTATGTTCTATCCAGTTTGCATCGTGACATGGCAGTCTGAGTGTATCTTTCTGAACGCCAGTGTTGCCAGATGGTTGTGACCTAAATCTGCTAAATAGTGTCACAGAATACTGCTAGATTCTGCTGAAGGTCTTGTCACAAATGTTCAGCTAAAATCTGCTAAAAGCAGTGAAATTCTGTTAAAAAACTGTCATTTTTAATATGATTAAAAGAAACCTACAAAGTTATACAATATACTAATTTTTCGTCTTGCACTCACTCTTAATAAGCATGAGCTGAAAATGCCGGTTTTGGCCAACACACGTTTCGGCCCACAATTTTCTATCAGTGAACATTTTGACTTTTTGAGCAACGTAACTGCAGCTTGCCTCTTTTTTTGTATGACACACAGTTCTTGAGGATCTCTTTCAAATGGTTGCATGTTTTTACACAGTAGAATAATGCTCAGCGATAAACAATCTGAGCATAGCTTCAGACCTACAACTTTCTAAGTCTGGTCTTTGTAACTTTATTTTGCGTTAAGGAGCATGCAACAAGTTATTTAGTCTTATCTGAGTGCTTTTGCTATCAGTTATGCCTTTTGAGCACACAGTACTTCACTATGATTGCATTGTTGCAAACTTCGCAAAAAGCTTTTGTTGAATCAGCAGGATAGGCAGCAGGCATTGAGCCAACTTTTGCATTAAGTTCTGAATCTTGCAACCACACATGTCGAAACCTTTGGCAGCTTCGGTTTACCAGGAAATTTTTTACCAGACAGTACTACTTACCAGCTTAACTGAATCACTTGGAATTGTCATGTCATGGGATAAACACATATTCTACCAGTGTTGCCTTTCAACTTAACGCGCTCACTAACCACACAAGCCAATAATTTAGGCTTCACCAAGCTATCTAATTAATTACTTGTTATCATGATACAATCATCTGCTTGAAGCAGCTTCTTTGCATCACAATAAAAATTCCAAATAATTGCAGGCAGCTGGTTGTGCTTTGTCTTGGTGTTGCCCAGTGGCGGTTCTAATGGGGGCCTGGGTGGGCCATGGCCCCCAAGATTTCTGGCTTCCCCCTGCCTGGGCCCACAGTTTTGTGCTGAATTTCACGTTCAAGTTCGTTTGATTGACATATACAGCAAATAACTTTCAGTCAGCCAAAATTTTAAACGATTTGAAGACATTCTGGCGACGGTTCTGACGATATTCACAAGCCTATGTTGGGTTTGATAGGGTTAATCACAGCAAATCAATCTTCATATTACGACGGAAAATCGCCATGCAGGAGAGACATTTATGTTGGCTCCCACTGTTTTCCTTGGCCCCGCAGTGCCTTCCCAGTTTTTTCATTTTAGAATCGCCACTGGTGTTACCCAGTTGCAAAATGTCATGAAGAAGATAAGTATATTTTTTGATGAAGAAGGTGTACAGTTTTAAAATAGGTTTAAAATAGGTTTTTGGTCAGGAATTTGTTACCTGCTAAACCTGCCAAACGGTTGGTAAAATCCTGCTAGAAAATTAGCTAACTGCTAGAGCTAGATTGAAAATTTTACAGCTAACAGTGAGAAAATCCTGCAAGATTTAGCAGAAAATCAGCTAAAATGGCAACACTGCTGACCGCAATTTTATGCCGTTTGTTACAAAACTGCACAAAACGAATTAAACAAGAATTTCTGAACACAGACAGCGTTAAATTTAAAACATTCGCTTACTACTTAGTGCAAATTTAGCAAAATACTGACTTCTTGACTTCCTAGACTGAACAAATTTTTAAATATAATGTAATAAATAAGATTTATTACAGAAGACCACGAGGCTCCCAAAAGCGCGGGGCCCGTAGCAATTGCTACATTTGCTACTATTGTTAATCCGGCGCTGGGTCAGCGGCGTAACTGACGGGGGCCAGGGGGCGAGCCGCCCCTCCTGGCAAAATAAACTTAAAAACTGGGCCCCTTCAGCTGACATTTTGATAGTTAATATTCTTTTCGTTTTCAGTAAGTTGTTGCTTTTTTGTGTTTTTCGGAGTGTTTTCGCCCACGACATCCGGATTCACTATCATTTTTTAACTTTTTTTCTGAATGTTGACTAGTTTCCCCCCTACGGTGGCCAGTGGGCCCCCTTTCAGCTAATTTTGCCCCCTCGGTTCAAATCTCTAGTTAGCCACTGCCGGTGGTCCATGGACACCCAGGGTTTCGCAGAAAGATTTTTGAGGTTCCATGACCTTTGTGTACATAAGATGAAAGGATCCAGTGCTATTTCAAAAACATAGAAAAAATGAGTATTCATCACAAAGCGAAAAATAACAAAAAGCGATAAATAAATGTTTCCACAAAAAGTTCCACACAGTCAAAAATGAAAATAAGTATCAATTTGTGGAAACAGTCAGCTGGATTATATCTGGATCGGATAACCATGATCAACTCAAGTGATCAGCGACACTTATTCAGCAACCAACAGGAGTGAGACTAATTTAAAAACTTTCTGCGTTCATTAGCTTCTATTTTGCCTATAGAAAAACTAAATTGTAAATCTAACTCTGACTTAAATCTTATTGCTAACCCCTGTAATAACTAACCCCAACTCTAACCTCAGCCTATCAACCATAACTCTCACACTGACTAAAATCTTCGTGAGATTACCATCCTACTTTGCAGGCTGGCTGGAACAAACAATCTGTAATGACGCCTGAGAAAAAAAGTATGCTATAATAGAGATAGTGTTGCCAGATTAAATGTTAAAACAAGACAAATTTAGCTGCATTTCGTCTAGGAAAAAAATTTTCATGCACTGGAAAATTCTATAAAATGTCACCAGATTTTCGTCTACTGTACTTCCAAGCATTTTACCAGAAAGCAGTACTTGTCCGTAACGGTATTAACTGATTTTATCAGTGAGTTTCCAAGCTTTTAGTAAAATCGTCGAAAGGGTTGGGTCCATTACTCTGAAAAGGTTGGCAACCACTGTTTTAGAACTATTGAAACTTCTCTGTAATGAGCATCGACCCATTGTCTGTTGTAGACTGTAGCGATTACTTGCGCGATACATTCGGAGTCAACTTGTTGAAGTAGGTGCTGCAAACATGCTGTTTTGTTTGTTGTTTTTATAAATTTTAGCGTGGTTTTCGGTTTTCTGTGTTTTAGCCTATGAAGCATTACTGTGGTATAAGTCAAAACACTTGAAAACTCTTTCTCTCTCTGTTGCTTTGAGTTTTTGTATCGAACCAAATCCGTGCATACTTTACCAAAAATATACGCAACACAAAATTTTGTAAGAAAATGTTGAAAAAGTAATCGCTTTGCAGCCAAAGTCTTTTTGTAAGTTTAAACTTGTAATTCGTGCAAAGCAAAAATTTTAGTTCGCTCACATTCGGCCATAACTCGCCAGCCGATAGAGCTAGAGAGCTTTTTCAAACCCTCTAAAAATTCGGAAATTCTTGTTTTTTCACTAAAAAAACTTGGGAACTTTCGGGTTTGAACATTGTTGGTGCAAAGACACAACTGGGGCAGGTCAAGGTCTTTTTGAATGACCTCATGGGGACCTGAGAAAAAAATTCCAGAGGCACTTTTGTCGCTTTTCTTTCAAAAAACACTAGGCGTAATCCGCACCTTCAGAGTCTTTGATCGACTACTTTAGAGCCTTTGATAGGCTATGGCACTATTTTAATTCTTAACAACTTTCAATTAGATTTCCATCATTTTTCTAAGGCGAAGAATAATCACAGTCACTTTTCGTGCATGAAACAGCTAACTGATCATAGAATGAAGCTTAAAACGATTGGCTGAATATGAATCTTGCCGCTAGAATTTCTGAGAATTTAGTATACTCAAATCAAAGTATACACAAGCATATAAATTTGGACGTTTGTTTTTCAACCAAAACTTGTGGCAAGCAGCCTGTGTCCCTATGCGGTAATAGGTCTGACACTGAAGGGCGCTATACGCATTATAACTTACGTAGGATACTCACGAAGAAAAAACTTTTCAACCTGCAGACAAATCAGCAGTCCAACAGTCCGTGAGTTACGGGGCAGTTGGCAGAAAGAACCAATGCTCTGCAAATTCACTTGGAGAAATGAAGGTAAAAATTAATTTTTCTATTTAATTGATTGCGTAATTTTTCCGTCATGAAATTAAGAAATTTTGAAGGTTTTAGATAAATCTTTTACATTTTGTATTGGTTTCTGTTTTCTGTTTTGCACCCATTATTAACTTTGAAGTGTTCCTTTTCTATAGCGTCGAGAGTTTGCACTCGTGCAGTGTTAATCGTTTGATTGTGACTGTTGATCCCAGTAACTAGTTTTATTTTTAAGACGACTACGTTTTTGCAATGCATTTCAGTTTGCCGACAATCCGCACAGAAAAAAATGTTGCATTTAGCAGAAAAACGCGATACGGCAAAGGAACTATTGAGAACAAAATGCTTATTTTCAAAATATTTCGTATTTTATGTGTGTAGATATAAAAACTTTGCTTTTTCCACTTCCAACATGCCGAAGAAGTTTTTCGACTACAGTTACTTGGTTCAAACGGAATAAACACCAGCCAAAACCTGACGTTTGTATGGTCAGACGAATTACATTTATTTATACAAACCCATGTCTGGTGCTGAAATCTGAGAATCAAGTAGGAAGATTCTATTTTTTGATCCGTAGGGAGAGTATAACCGCATAAAAAGCGTTTGAATGTAAAGTTTTTTCCACAACATTGTTTGACTTCACCTGTTTTTCAAGAATCTCCACAATTTTTACCGTTTTGTGTATTTAGCTCACTTACATAGATTTACAGTGGCCATTTTCATTTCTAGACGAGTTTAGTTCATAGGTGGATCGCAAACACCTTCATACCACTACGTTTTTACAAACTTTTTGAGAGCGGAGGAAAAGATGTTGCAACTAGGTTCATTTTCAGGACTGATTTGAATTAGGACTGCCCAAAAGATAGCAGATGAAACAAAATGTGGTCAATGAGGCGAGACTATATCACAAAATAATCCTATTTGAAGTTTTCATGATTGAAAAAAAGATATTTGAAATAATTACCCTCTTTTAGATAAATAATTATGTCACTCTTTTTGTTCTGCTAAAACCTGAAAACATTAAAAAAAAACATTACTTTTGACCCGATTTCGTTAGCAAGTTGTCTCATGCGACTATGGCTGTTAGAGATTTGTTTGATGAGTTTGATCGGATAATACAGTAATATTGCATTTTTAAATGATACGCTTGTTGCTGAAAATTAATTTGTACAAGTCTGTTTGTAACAGATTCAATTAAGTGATAACCAACTAAAACTTTGTACCATAGAAATTGATAACATATGAAGTTTGTTATACCGAGCAAGCGTGAATGGCGTAGCATTAGGTGAGTGGGGGTTACGCAGACGTATAGTTGCAAAGACCTGATTAATATTGGTTTTTGATCGAGTACCCTCTTAACTCTTCACCACATCTAAAATTTGTGCTTGATAAAAAATTGTTTCACAGAGTAGTTACCCTGCGGCACCTGTAACCTGCTGGTTAGCAGTCTTCTTCAGGCACCACACTAGTGTTTACCAAATTATCAATTTGTCTATTTGATTTTCAGCCTGGACCGCACACGCAAGAAAAGTGAACTGCGAAAGATCAGTTGCTCACTCTGGTCAATCATCTTGCGATTTATGCTTAGAAGTGTATGTATGAAAGACTGAAGCGCTGTTGATTTCCCGAAAATCTTGTCGGCAAAGAAAAGAAATATTTTAAGCAAACTGCAACAATTAATAGCCAGCATTAACCATTATCGTTTATCATTTAACACTACTTTTGCTATCTATTTCTATGGCATCTCTTGAACTTTTAGCATTGTATTTAGAAGTTTGTTATGGATCGTAGATATGTACAGTAGATATAGGTTTCTTTTTCTTGGACGTTGAAAAGCGCTTAACATAATAAAGGCAAGTTATAATTTCAATGACATGAAACAAATTTGTCAACAGGGTAAAACGTCGATGGTTATGCGTAGCAGCTTTAACCACATAAGGAATGAGCGTTTACAATCGTGAGCAGCGCAGCATAAGTTTTTCCAAGAAAGCGTGGGAACATGATCATAAGCAGCTTGCGGATTTGAATTTAATAAGCACCTACCGCACCTGCCAAGAGCACTGAATTCTTCGAGACGTGCTGATAAGAAACACACACACACATGCATACTGTATTTCGAAATTTATCAGTTTCACATCTGGGGCGGGGAGAGTGGTTGATATTAACTCTCGTTAATGGGTCAGTAATCGCTCAAGTGATCTACAGGTTTTAAAGCAACTGATTGTCGTTGGCTAAAAAGAACTTATTCTTTTCAAAATATATGTGGTAACATTTTATTGCTTATCTTAGATGAAATCATTAATACATTGAGAAACACTGTCTATGGAAAGAAATCCTTCCTCAGCAAAGACTCAGACAATAAGATCTTGCAGAGTGTATATTTCGCCTAAGAATCAGCATTGTTTACTTCGCTAAAAGTAAAACGTTCAGATTTTTAGAAAGCAACTTGTTTCTTGTATATTCATGCAATTTTTCAGACTTGAGTAACTTTGAAAAATGTCCTCAAAACTAACAAATTTCCTGGTAGAATTGTGAACGGTTTATTTTTCTTAACATCTAATTTCATTTCGCAAGTGCAAATGGATTTTTAAAAGTTAAGCATTGCGGTAGAGCAATATATTCCATAGATGTAGGAGCAAGCAATTTTTTGGGAGTGCAAGGAATATTTTGCCCAAACTTCCCTGAATTTTCCCGAAAAACTTGCATGCGATAAACTTTCCCCCAGTGAGATTTGTGTAGCTGTTGGTACATTATATTTACCCCTACCAAGTTTCCATAGACTTGAAAATAGAAAACTTGACACGACACTTGAAACTTATTTTTTTATAATCCAACTGCACAAAAGTGTGCTAAGGCTGTGCAAGAACATTGTCAGAAGCCAGCTGCCTCAGTAGTCTTGAGTAACTGCTTCGCGGTTCTGAGGTGTTCCATTCTCATTCCAGCTGTTGTTGTCAGCAAGGAACCTCAGACTTATCTGAGATAGGCTTAAAGTTGCTTCTTTGTCTGAAGACATAAATGTGGTATATGTGGCATGGCATGTATCATATTATTTATGTTATGACTACGCCTTGAGTCTCACAACATTGTTCAAATTCACATATATGCAACAAACTGTATTGCAAAATGTGTTGATCCAAACACTGTTGTTAAAATTAAAATAAAAAATAAAAGCTTTTCTGTACTTGTCTGGCATGGACTTTACTAAAATGAAGTAGGTGCCCTGCAGCATACTCGATTCCCACAGCGTACAATTAACAAACTACGTAAATTACATTCCTTCTTTTGCCCAAACATTGAAGTGAGTCAGTTACTCATCAACTTTCATAAACTAAAACACGAAGTTACTAGGAAGTTTGTTGGTTGTGTATATATTTAATGTGTTTTCTATGACAAATGACGTTTTATTGTACATTCAATAACAAAAAGTGTAATTTCATTAAGACAGTTGAAAATGTCGGAACAACTTTGCCCAAATTTTTGACAAATCAAAACTTTGGGGGTGCGCTTGCAGCCCCCGCACCCCCAGCCCTACACCACTGATATATTCGACTCTTACTTTGGAGCACAGCGAAAATCGAAATTGGGCATGTTTTGTAAGGTTCGATTCCTTTGCTTTCATTTAATAACATTCCACGACAAGTAGCAGCGTACATAAATCGTGTGGACACGTGTGGTGTAGAAGTGATGAAGACACTTGGCATCCGGGTACAACTCGTATTCGCAAACCTTGGAACTCCGGTTTGGAAAATCGAGGAAATAGGGCGGTGCAGTCTTGGCTTACTTGGTTCCTACCGAAACTCTGATACAACCGCCATTGACGGTGTTGCACTGTAGCTTTAAAATTGTGCAAGACATTTTAAGGCGAAAATGTAAAATACTAATATATTATCATCAAGGATGGAACTAATATGGTTTGACACAACACGTCTACAATCGTTCGCAGCAGTCTACCTGTGAGATCAACATGGCAGCTCACGGAAAAAAAGATGGCTTATTGCTTGTAGTACGCATTCCAAAGTGATTTTACTTTCTCAGTTTTCGACTTCTTATAATCTATGGTTATCTAAATCGTTATCTAAATCGCGCACAAACCAATACTTTCGCACATTTTTATGAAATTAAAACAGTCCACAACTTTTGCCAAAAAAAACTCTTTGAAAACATAGGTGTATTGTCCAGGCTGTCGTCATTAAGCGTTTGTGGTAGCACCTTGTTATTTCATTTCATTAAGATGAAAATATTGAGGTATATTTCACGCTTATGCTTTTCGGACCGATTGAAAAACCACATAAAGTGATCAAATCGCTTCTTCCAGTCAATGATTTCAAGTCATGAGTGCTCCCCACTTTCGTAACGATATTTCACCCCTGGCATACGTTTTGACAAGAATCTTCCTACTTTGCTACAATACTAGTAAAGTTTATGTTGCGTTTGACTTGTATCCGATTTAATGTAACGCTATCCTTGTTGCTTGCGTTTTCACAAAATCCGTGATTTCACCAGCGCTAAACTTTATTTTTGTCGTGTTGCTTCAAGTAATCAACACCACACCTTGCAGTTTGCAATAAAAATTAGTGTTTGTTATATTTTTAACGCACTGCAAATATTCTCTGAAAGGAATCCACCATTTACTCAGTTGCATTTGAATTCAGTAGTTGCTCGAAAATCCTTGTCGCTTTCATATAAAAACAGTCCTGTAAGAATGTCCAACGCTAAATAGCTTCATGAAAAAGATCATTCAAATGCCCGATCAAAGCAAATGGAAATTAGCATCGAGCAAGGTACCTGCAATGAACAAAAATCACTTGTTACTTCGTTATGCGAGACTTCGTGAACTCCTGGCGTGTCGGTTAACTTACCAAACTGCAGTCATTTCTTTTTGTGAATGTGCATGATGCTCACACCGGCACCGGGTCGAATGATCGTTTGCTGCTTGCTGGATAGACACTCATTGTGACACATACTTTTATAGAGGTAGTACGAACTACAGTAGCTGTGGTCCTGGTCATGGGCGTCGGAAGGGGTGGCCAGGACCCTGACCCTAGATTTTGAAAATCTTAGCAAAAAAGGCTTTTTCGTGGTTTCGAGTGGTAAGAAGCAAATAATTTTTGGCCACCGCCTAGAAAAATTTTGCAAACCCCCCTGGTGCCACCCTCCTGGAAAAAAACTTCTGACGCCCATGGTCCTGGTTCGACAACATTCTACCGCCAAGTGCTTTTCTGTCAACTTTCCCGAGTTAAAGGTTCGTGTGCGCGGGACAATGGCCCAATCTCTTGCCTGATTTAAGCTAACTATTCATAAAAACAAACAAACGTTAAAGTTGGTTTAATGGTAAGCAATACACCGTGAAGTTAGTAGGAGCAGCGCGTTAAATGCATAGATAGTGCAAGCCATAAAACACATTGCCCGCCAGGGGCTTAATACAGCACGAACGGACCATTGAATGCCTTACAAAAGCCACAAAATCACAAAAAGCAATTGTTCTTGCTATTAGCTGTCATTATGATTTTTTTAAGTGCGGCAACAACCACATGGGAATTTTATGAATTTCCTAAAAACTTCCCTGAGTAAATCATACAGAGGCAATATGCGCTGGGCCGATAGAGCAAGCGATTTGCAAGGTACGGAATGCGTCTCCTTTCAGTTCTACTCAGCGTATCAAACTGCAGGCGAAAAGACACACGGTCGAGTCTCTAAAGCCGCAGCACACGGAGCTTCAGGGACCGCACTTCAAAGCAACGGAGTTTTTGAAGGATAAATCGACGACGCACAATCTGCTCTCGAAGTACGACGGCACTTGTGAACAAACAGCCCTTGATAATCATTGCGCGGGCTAACTGTCGTCACTACTATCGCTTTGAGAAGCGACGGGTTATTTGCATGTTTGATTTGCACAGGAAAAAAATGGAGAGAACTCAGACGTCTGCATGCAGATTACTGGCTCAGCAATTCTGCATGTTCGGTACTTCAACAAGACATCTACGTGCAGCTCAAAACTGTCGTCATTTGAGAGGGATACGACAAAAGCATGTGCGAATCGGAGAAAGTGCGTAGCAGGGACGTAATCCGAGGCGAACCTTGTGAATCAAGGTGTTTTCGACGTAGCAAGCACTGAAAAAAATAAGTGTCGTCAACAACTTAACTGAAGAGGTGGGCAACAACCAAGCGTCCTTGAACAAACAGAAAAATTGAAGTAAATGGTCAATAAAAGGGCACACATATTCGTGTGATACATGTTTGATTACGCTTGAAAAGCGTTAAAAAGCAGTGGCGCTTAAAGAAGCTGGAGGAACTAGCACGTCGTCAACACGAGCGATAATGCAAAGAACAGTTTTTTTGAAAACTACAAACGTTTCGAAGTGAACTGTAAACGATTAAAACATCTCGCAAACAAAGATAAGATCTTGTCTACTGATTGGACGGAACCATGCAAATAGCAAAGTTTACAAACAAATGTAAAAAAACAACACGCAATGTAATAAAAGAAACACGTAAAAGAGAAGCAAGCTCTTGACATTTTTCCAGTTTTAAACCTTATTTCAGCGAAGGCAGCAAGATCATAGCCAGATGGGCACCCTGTAGTGGACGTGTTACACGCGTAAACACTGATGTTAAAGAGCAGCTGTAAATAGCAACGAGAAAAAATAATGCGTCAAGCAATACAACTGATGCAATGCACGAAAATATGAAGCATTTTTGATGCAAAGCGGGTTTGAGTTGAATTTGATGATTGGCTCTCGCATGACACCCCACCGCGGATGGTCGAAAGATAACCGCTCGCTAGGGAAAACGTGAGGCAAAGAGGTGGAAACCTGCAAAATTTAAAAAGGAATTTTTGTAAGAGATTTAAGTATAACGCAATTCCTGAACGTCACGGCGAAAATTCTGCTTATGCCAAAGCACAATAATTTTGCCTATACGGAAACCCACCAGTAGGGTAGCTATAAAGGTAGTTGCTGTTGACATTTTTCAACAAATTAGACATGGCAGACAACCAACCAAGCGTCATAAAAGTGGCTGCAGCTATTGATTGCTCCAGTTAATTTTTTCTTTCGAAAAGTAAAAATGTTTACCAAGTGCAGGAACTAGCCAAGTAAAAAGTTATTGCGAGGAGTGAAACAACCTTATTTGATTTTTTGTCCCTTTGGATCTGTCTGCGATCTTCGACTCACTTTGTGTTTTACGCGACAGGAAATTACGCCTTCGCAACTTTTGTTTCACATTTGAGCTTTCTGTGGGAGACGCGTAACAGACAAACTCGAATGAAATAACAGTTTAATCAAAATATTTATGTGAGGTCCACCAGAAAATTACACGCCACCCATATTCCTGCAGCCTCTAGAGAGGGAGCGTAAATGCCCCTAAAAAATCGCTGTCATCTGTATCGCGCGGATAAAATTGAACTGATTAAATATATTGTAAAGACCAACAATAACGAGTTGATCTCAAGTGTCAACTATGTTAGTCAGTAATCAACAAGCAAAGTCAAATGTTAACCAACACTTGGCTACCTCGCTAAAATGTGTTGTGGCATACGCTCGCAAAAGCTAGATTTCGTGCATTTTAAAACAAGTAGTGTTTTTCCATACTGAACAAATACCGGGAAAGCCTAACGTTTTTTGGTTGTTTTCTCATTTCAAACCGCTCAACAAATCCACCACGACAGTTATTACTATCTAAAAATGTGAAACGGCCTCTCGACAATCTGTCCGACAGTTGTAATTATGATGAACGAAACATGGCGTAATTAAACTAGCAATATTCCACTAGACCACCGTAAAGGAATTCAGTTAAGCCGCAGCCCTGTTATTGAAGTGTGCGAACTCAATACGTTGGCTCGGTGTAGGTCAGGACCGCACTGAGGGTGCAATTCAAGGCAATGTCGCGGTAAAACTTTTAATAAATGCAATGCAAAATCGATGTGACGCACTTCACCCTAGAAGGACGAGGGCTCGGCAGCAGATGTTCAGCCAGAGGACTGCCTATCGAGCAGAATGCGCCTGTAAGCCTGACATGTTTTTGGCAATGGGGGCGGTACTTTGAACTTGCCGCTTCCGCGCTACGGCCATCACCACATTTCGATTGCATGCTTTGTGACGCAATTATCAGCGCCTGGGTCACAACCACGATACTTTCCGGTTTACCTTGGGGAAATATGACTGAAAGCCGGATGTTCAGTCAAGCATTGTAACGTCACAAACTCAGAGATGAAAGACTAAAAAAGCATCGAACTTTGGCAGCCCTGATGATGAAGGAGCAAGCCTGCGCGTTATTGCCTCGACCAAAACAGCACAAGCACAAGCAGAAAATTTTGTCGCTTCAAAAATAGGGCCGGTCATGGCTTGGCTCGTTCTGAGACCAAGGCGCGCGCGGGTTTGCGAAACGTAGAGCCCGATGCAATATATCGGCCCAAACACATGTAGCTTCAGCAGTCTCGGCACCTACTGGTGTCAGAAGTGACCTGAGTGCAAGGCAAAATACCAGTAGCAGGGGGGTCAATTGAGCAAAAAGGCGAAAAAGCAAACGAAATCGATAGATATCACCGTGTGCGCGCGAAGTGATGCGCGATTGTAAAACAAATACAGGGCAGCTGACGACCTCTTGCAACGCCCCGCAATTGAACCTGCTTCACCCGCGAATTCCTCACAACAGGTTTGGGAAATGCTAGCGTTCCGTCACCGACGGAAAATGTTTCTTTTATGTTAGGTTTACAAGACTTGTACACACGGAAACATTTAAGTCAAATTCAAATCATACTAATCTCCGCCCCCCAATCCGATTAAACCCGATCGGAATTCAGTATTTTGGAGGGCGCCTTTGAATTTCAATGGTTTCCAAAAACTTGTATGACGAAAATAAACATTTGAAAGGAAGCCTGAGACTTTGCTGACAAGAGCGCACGTGGGTCGGTGTTCAAAGCGGCCAAGCGACGTGCTAATCTCTCCATGCAGTTTGTTTTGTGTTAAATAGTCGGTGCCACGCACGGGCGGCTCCAATTGAGCTGACGGCTACGGGATCACAGTCGCCAGTTGAACCGTTCAAAATCCGAGCAGCATGCGCAACCAACCCATATGATTAATAAACAAGCAAAAAACATGTGGTAATTTGCAACGAAAGCTGGTATTCTTTGCACGAAATCAATATTTAGGTGCTGCTATGGCAGAGTACCACACGAACGTCGCGCGCCTAGCATTTGCGCTGACTGACAGGTTTTTAAATCGAGAATGGGAACGCTTTGCAGGTGAAACGTAGAGCAAGACTGTGTAAACCGTTTCGATCCAAAAATATCTTTGAATTGTGCTGGATCTTGCGATCCCGGCTGTCCAAGCTGAAACACAAAGCATGCAACTTCACCTTACCAACAGCCTACCCTACGTTGTCTGAAGTGGCGTGAGTTGTACCGCACGCACAGACGTTTTGAGACACACGGCTATTATCAGTTTGTTATCGCGTGATACCGTGTAATTGGCCACCTTGTAGCTGCTCAACATCGCATGACCTGTCATGAATCCGAAGCGGCAATTGGCTGCCTCTGCAATGAGATTTTTCCACCGGCTTCACCGCCAAATACCACTGGGTCACCTTTGTGACCATCTTCACAGGGATACAAGCGTAGTCTTGCGCACTGTACCGACGAAGGGTAATAATTAACAATCTGCTAAAAATTTGACTGAATAATTTGTTGGCGGTCTCATCGTCCGCATTTTTGCCAATGGCAATCTTTACATTTCCTGAGTTATAACACATTTCGATGCTTAACAAAAGTGTAGCTTTCACGCAGAAGGCTTTAAGTAAAAAATGTGCTTATGACTTGGTCAACGTTTTACTACCTATTTCAAATACGAACAGTCTTCACCACTCTTATCAAAATTTTCCTGCAAATAAATTTTGATTTTCCAAAT
>Ga0210059_1004312_pt1 | contig 22922 bp, 20 predicted proteins | sample Ectturendosymbi2_FD_188042 | JGI IMG/M metagenome (GOLD analysis project Ga0210059, IMG submission 188042) | Ecteinascidia turbinata endosymbiont from Florida, USA - Sample 2 (SPAdes) (version 2) | ecosystem: Host-associated > Tunicates > Ascidians > Unclassified | place: Key West, Florida...
CCGGGGCTCCGGCTCCGCAGCCCTGCTTAGAACAATTGCCACCCAGAGCAAATGCCATCCGAACAACTGCCATCGAGGATAGTCGCAACCCAGGACAACAGTCACACGGACAACTGCCGCCTATTACAATTGCTACCTAGGATAACAGCCACCCAGGACAACTGTCACCTTGGTGGCAGTTATCTAGATGGCAATTTTCCTGGGTGGCTGCAAGCCGGATAAGTGTTATCAAGACACGCAGCATAAATTCGACGGGTCACGCAGTTTTTAAACCGAGACCGATACTGGTCTAATGGTAAGTGGGTTCGCTTCGGTGGTGGAAGGTCGAGAGTTCTCGGCCGGGTCTTACCAAGACCTTGTAAAATGGTACTGTAGCGTTCTTACCAGGTGCACGGTGTGCGGAAGAGCTGCAGGGAAATCACCCAGAACATGCAAATAAACGAGTGCACTGAAACCAGAAATTGTACAAACTCAGTCATGGCGCTACAAGACCATTGTAGTTATAAAGCGCCAACAACAAACCACCATATCAAACAAACCAGACGGATACGCAAGGTCACAAGCAGGCATGGGCGTCCGCAGAAAATTTTCCATAGGGCGGGCAACGTCGAAATTTTGTTTACTTCAGCACTAAACTTCAACGATAAAGACGTTTTCCCACAAGTCTGCATAGACGTATTCTAACAAGCCACGCATTTTTATATTGTGTGAAAAGAAGCCTGCATAAGAGCCGTTTGATTAATCGGGCACGTTGATCACTGTCTCACACTAACAATGGATTTTTCAAACTTGTGGAAGCACTGCTACAGATTTACTCATGCTTCTTTTCACACAGCATAAGACTATACGTGGCTTAGTGCTTGTCACTGTCTCGCTGCATTACCTGCCAAGATATCTGTGTTCAACAGTCACACGCAGGGTCCCATTCAGTGATTTCAAATAAATCCAGATTGCACAACGAAAAAAACATATTCATACACCAAGAACCCAAAAAGCTTGTGTTACGAACAAAAACACAAGAGTGTGCCTATTTGAACAGAAACGGTAATCGAATACTGATTTAATTGTAGTTCCTTTTCCAAATTTTTTTCTGCAGGGCAAATATTAACATTTGGATGATCTTTTTGTTGCTCAAGACGTTCTTCATAACGCTGTTAACGAACTCCATTGATGATATCTCAAACTAACTGCAGGATTACATTTGTTATTAAACTAGGGAATTTTGTGCAATTTTGAACTGCAGCGGGATCTAAATTCCTATCAAAATATGATACCAATGCCTTCTTCCTCTAAATGAAATTTGTGTTTTGATTTGTCTGCATGGGGAAACAAAGAAATTTAAATAATCAGTCCGAACCCTTGTTTCAGCAGTTTCTTCAGTTGGCATGAGAGAAAATAACATTATACGTATATAAAGAAAATAACATTATACGTATATATAATCTGTAAAATAACATTATACAGATCTGGGTGGTAAAATCCCCGCAGTGGGAGCCCTGGTCACGTGCGGAAAAACGCCGACTGCCATAACGTGAAGTAAACGTTTGATGATTTATTGCCATGTCATTTTTACGCAATAAAGACCAACAGTAGAACAATCCGCACGCAAGTTTCGCAACTTCCCTCTACAGGCAAAGGACCGAGCATGAGCGAGCTGCAACGTTCTGGTGTCACTGCATGACATCAGAACAGAGAACCTGGCTCTTGTGTGGTGTCAGTGTCATACCGGCAAATAAACTGTCGTTCCAACATCAATGAAATTATTTAATCGGAACTTAGCGGCTAACTTCAGGTTTTCTAAAAATGTTTGGTTCTTAGTCCCAATTTCCAGGGGAGGCAAATGCCCGTTTTGTCCCCCACTGCCGACGCCCATGCAAGCAGGATTCTCCGACAGTTCAGACCGCACATACTGTTGCAACACTGGTGAACTACGAAGCACGCCGATCATGTCTCGAAAACCTGGTTTCGCAAACTGACACGAACGTGCCGTGGTTTGTGGCGAAAACGGACAAGTTGCAAACTAAACTTTTATATTGTCGATATCAATATTGGGTGGCGTACGCCTGGTACAAGTTTTTCCACGGAAGCATACAAACTGCTAGTCGAGGAATCAGACTTTTCTTGAATTTGTTATCAAATCTGGTTAGTACCTTGACACTTAAAAAACTTTTTGTTGTCCTTAAGTATTTTCCACCGTCCTTAAAATTTCTTGAACAGTTGCGAAATTGTTTATTAATATTGAACTATTGCATACATTGAACTTGATTGAACATTCAAGCATCAATATTAAACAATGTAATTGAACAGCCAGTAAACAAGATACTCTGTTTGTCACAATGTAGGCTACAATATTTCAGCAGAACACAGCACAGGCCTACGCGTGTTGTATTACACCTGTGCTGTACACACTATGTAGCTTGTATAATGTACATGTACTGTAATAATTACTTTGCGTCCTTAATAAATGTGGTTGATTATTCACTGTCGTTCAGCATGTTCAGCAAGTTTTTTTTTGAAAAAATGTGCTACACAACTATATCTAAAAAGTGTTCAAGTTATACGTGAAGTAAACTTCAAGTATCCCAAAGCGACAAAACGCCCTTAGAAAATTTCAAATTGACTGGCAACCCCGCTATTTCGAACGTAAGTATGTAACGTATTTTCACACGCATTTCAAAAGTTTTATTTCTACAGCTTGTTCAGCGGGTTATGAGCAATTAATCATAATGGTTGTACGGCCCCACGGTCTGCACTTGTATCAGTGTGCGTTGCTTCTCATCGAAAACCATTTTACGCTTCGCCGCATTGCGACTCCTATGTAAGAGGCGCAACAGCGACAAGCCGGCGAGGGTGTTGAGCGAGCGGCACTTGTATCTGAAAATAAGCGCGATGCCATGTTGACGCGACTACTGGCGGAGATTCCCTCAGATGATCGTGTTGCAAACCCACTGTAAGGGATGCTTTCAATCATGTTTATCTGGTGTACCAGCAACGCTTCGTTGTTGACTCTGAAATATTCACACTATCTAGTCCTTGAACGACCTCTGAGTCGCTTTCCCATGGGTGTAGCCATCAGGACTCGCCAATCTTTCTTGGGAAATTCCGGTCACATGGCAGAATAATGGCAGATTGTATCTCTTTGTTCCGAGAAATGGTTCTACTTCGAAGGATTTGCTAATCTCACAAATATCACTGCGCACTTCGTCGAGAAGTGTAACACAGTAAACATTGCGCAGAAATCACATCTCAGGTGCTTGTATTTGAAATAACTCTTTTCCTGTCATTACCAAAAATTTCAGACCACAGGCGAGAATCCGAATAAAACCGATTTAAAAACTGAAAGCTTTCAAGTGTTTGAAATCTCCACCATGATTGAAAACTTCCTAATCCATGGAACGTTGATACACAAAATGTACTTTGACATTAGAAAACTGTTGATCTCATGCGCTTTGAACGGCACTTCACAAATATTACACAGGTGTGCATTTTATTACCATGGATTAACATATTAACATAACTCCAAAAGTTTGGAAATGAAATGCTATTGCCCAGTGCGTGGTAAATAACAGCAAATTTTATAACTGACACAAAACTTACCCTCAGTTGAACAAGACTTTTGGTTGCATTTTACACACCAGGAACGATCATCAATTAAGTCAATCGTCAAGGCCGGACGACCAGAGCCCGATAAAATTCACTGTGAGTTCCTAATGTACCTCGTTGACTTATACAAACCTTGGATCATGAAATGTTTTTTCACCTAAACATGCGCCTTCGGAAAATTCCTAAATTGTGGAAGATAGCTAAGCTTCCGAAACCTCATCGATAACGGATAACTGATTTCACCCTGCGAAACTAGCTTTTAACAACCTTTCGTTGCTGCTATATTTCCACCTTCCTACTGCTTTTGACTGAGTGGCTGTGCTTGTATTTTAGGGATATGTATATGCCAGCACGAAAAGTCCAATTTAAAACCTTTTTCAAAATGAAACAATCAAATTTACAGATATAAGTTGCAAAAGTAGCAATTTATGCGTTTGTTTGAGACAAATAATAGGAGATCATTTTATTTTTGGATTATCTAATTAATTTTTACACCCTTTTATGGCAAACAATCAAAATTATCTATAATTTATTATAAAATCTTAAATACGGTAGCTGTATTTTGTATTTATGCAATTCAGGGAACGCTTTGAAACTCTGAAACCTCAAGTAAGTTTCAATAAGGAGCAGCTGCTGCTTGGTTTGAAAAGTATCTGTGTATTCTGAGGAAAAGAAATGACAAATGTCAACCGAATCGCGTCATAACACCTTTGTTTAAAATTTTTGTTTTTTAGGCCATAATTTTGCGTCTAGATATGCTAGTAAGCCAAACAAGGGTTCTAAACAATCGGATGATAACCTAGATTCCAAAAAAAAAAATTTGAGCCCAAAAATATGGCCCGTTGGGTTGGCGCGTAGGGCCAGGTAACTTCAGTCATAAAATCGCGAAGACATGCTCCCATTATGACGTCACCCACAGAGAACCCCAAATCCCCCCAATTTTTTTTCAAAGTAAGCTAGAAGACTTGCCGAATCCGTGGAATGTTTGAACAGATCTGTAGCTCAATCGACTGGCGAGTTGTGGAGTTGCAAAAAGTTGCAAACTCTGGTCAAAAAAGTGACTTTTTTTTCAATAATCATGCTGTAGCAAGGCTCTTCGTTTGAGATAGCTACTTGGATGTCATCATCAGACTCGTATAGATTCCTGGCCTTAGTTTTGATGTATAAGAGAGTTGAGGAACTGCTTTCACGTAACGAGGTTGTTGCAAATTGCACGAGGACCTCCAAAGATGTCTTTGCTAACAGTGGGAAAGTGTTGAGTTGCGTGCACCAGGAGGTACCTAACTGCATTGAATGGAACTCCATTTTAAATTTTCTGCTGGTTTTCATTCCAACAATTGATCTTCTTTTATGTCATCTTTGTCATCCATACAGTATATTTTAGGTTAAAAATAAATGTGACTTGCATGCTGCATACAACCCTGTGAATCAGAAACCTCTCCTGGTTCAACGTATCCCTGGAAGGACTGCTGTACCACCTGCAAATGCGTTTAACTTTCAATGACAATGAGTAACGGTATTTTTCCCTTGGAAACTTCATCAAGTTGTGGAAAATTAGAATAGTTGCCTGATCCAATGTGAGTAATATAGATTAAAAGTTTATTAGTGAAGGCAGATATCCTTTCCCTAGCTATGATCTTGTTCATCGGTGTTCCCTGAATCGAGGGTTTAAAGTCGCTAAGGTGGCTGAATATATCTGCAAGGTATGCCAGGGACATAACAAACTCCTCATTTTTAAAGTGTTCTGCTATGCCACTACCTCGATGACTCAGAAACTGCTCGATTTCTTTGAACAGCTCAAACACGAATAAGCACACCACCACGGTACAGTGTGGAAAAGATCACTGTGTTTATCCAAAACTTCGTTACCAAAAACATTTTAACGGACAGCGGTTCAAGGCTTGGCCTCTGATTAAGTTTACTGTGCTCACAACAATTGACAACAAATTTTTCAATTTTCAAGGCGTGTATGCCTGGGTTGCATTTTCAAGGCGTGTATCTCAGAACAAATTTGGCGTTCCGTGCCCCCCTGTTTTAGTGCTTCGTACAACCAAGGGGTACGTGTACCCCCCAGTTAAGAACCACTGCACTATAATCTTTCGTGGAAAATTTAGATAAATATTTCATATAAAAAATGCCGTCTTTGAACTTCATTCAGAATTTTCATTGCATAGGCCAGGGCCATCTATGAAATATTTTAACAAATATTTTCAAAAAGTGAAATACTCTCATCAAAACGTCAACCACCATACTCACCAGTATCAACGGTGCTCATGACAGCAGCTAGCGGTGTTTGCGAGCTCATTTGAGAAGCAGAATTGTTCTGTACCACATCATGTCCATGATCTTCAAAACCAAGTACTTCTAAAATCATTAATGTACTTTGTTTAATTTTTCAAAAAATAAAACAATGTTATGAAAATCCACCATAAACATAACCTGTCTCAGCTGTGCTCATGATAGTTGCTAGCGGTGTTTGCGGGCTCACTTGTGAAGCAGAATTGTTTTGTACTGCATCATGTCCATGATTTGCAAAACCAATTACTTTCAAAATCATTAATGCGCTTTGTTTAATTTTTCAAAAAATGAAACGATGTTATCAAAACCTCAATCTTTCAATTCACCTGTGTCAACTGTGCTCATGACAGTTGCTAGCGGCGTTGGCGAGATCAGTTGAGAAGCAGAATTGCCTTGAACGACCTTGTTTCCTTCATCTGCAAAACCAAGTTCTACAAAATTTATTTTCGAAATTTTACTGCTTTACTGAAAACAGAGCAATTATTTGTATCTTTAAAGATGATATGTGTGCATCTTCGCAATGCAACCTTGTGATAAACAGTAATGCCTAGATGTATTTTCAGAAAACAAGTTTCAAGCTTTTGCGCATTGTTTGAATCTTGCAATATTTAAGATGGGTTTGAACCACTCACTGAAGATTTGCAGTAAGTACACTTTTTGAAAGGCACAACGGAGCAGGTTGATAGGAGGCTAAACGTAGCTATAAATTTGTCATGCAAGATGTCTTGCCTCGATCAGAAATACAAAAATTACTTGCAGTAGAAACATGTCTGTTAAAAAGAAAGGCTTTTTTGATTAACAAGAAAAATACTTACCCCTCAAGGTTGTCCTGTCTCAGCTCAAAAATGAAATGTACGAATGTAATCAAGAGTGAAGCAAAGGCTTGTTTTTGTCATTTACAAAATATACTTTATTTCAAAAAGGAAAAGTGAAACTCTGCAACGATTAAGACTTTCAAATAATATGGCGTTCTTCCCTTATTTTCACCAGCAGCTTAAATCTAGAATGCGGATATGATTTAGGAAACGACTTTAGTATTATCAGGAGGATATTTCTTTAGGGCTTTTGTTGTTTTGCTTGTTTCCAGTGTGTTTAATTCACCGCGGTTTTGTACAAAATTTTGGTAGGTTTCAAAGGCAGAATCAAAGTTGATTTTGCGAACCAACGCTGTTTAACAAAAGAGTTTGCTTACTTTAACTTCTACTTTGAATACTAATGTTCAAAAAAGACCTTTATAAATTAAAGCCAAAAACAGATTGCTTGTATATTGTAGCATCCACAGAAGCACTCCTACCGTTTGCACTGGTTACCGTTGAACGCATGATAGTTGCTGGCACGAAGCTTCTAGAAGTTGACTGGTTGTGAGCCACGGTGAAGCGCTGATCTTTGAAAAAGATATTATTAAGCAAATTGACAATGGTGTAGGCCTTTCGCGGTAGTTCTTCACTTGAGTGTGGTTCCATAAAATTTAGTTTGACTATTTCGAAGGCCAGCAAAAATCCTGGAAACGTTGAAAAATTGTCAGCGGTTCCAAAATTTGAACTTCATAAAGATTAATTTTGACAATCGACATTGTCGTTTTCAAAACATGTGAAATCTCATATAAACGACATGTGAAATTCGCTAACGTTTTTATTAAGGAAAGCTTGAAGTCTGGCAGAATGTACTACTGTATATTAACAAATTGACCCTTGTCAAAGCAACCTCATAGATTAATTTGTCGAGTAAACTGCAATAAAACCAGTTTCTGATTAACCTCATTACGAACTACACTGTCTCTGTCGAATTTAACATTGATAGTAACGGCATCGGTCATGCCACCTTTTTCCATCACAAAAATTCACAGAAACTATGAGTCAAAACACCGACTTTTGCCCTGGGTCAAGTATAAAATTACCATACGTCCTTCAATGGCCGGGACAATCTCGTATTTTCGGTCGTGCATTGGTGTCCCAATATGATATTTATTTTCGAGTAGAGCAAGATTAGCTGCAAATGAAAAACATGAAAATTCCTTACAGGAAAGATAAGCCCTGAAAATCTGAGCCTCTGTTTCAAAAAAGGAGCGATGCGTTTTTTAGCTTTTTACTTTATTCCTTTGAACATATTTGCAGAAAAACAGTGGAATTTTCAGATTTTTGCTGATACGAGTAACATTACAGTTCCCTCTGATTGATACTTGAAAGTTTCATGATCTAAGGTACGTCCGTTCGGTTTGGAAAAATAAAATTACATTCACAACAATTCAGTCCAAACATTCATTTATAAAATGAGAACGAATTTACATGTGTTTTTTTCATGGCCGCATTCCGCATCGAATCTGAAAATAATAAGGGGCGTACAATTTCATCATAAACCACATGATTGAAATATTTCCACAATGATGTTGCTTTGCTCAACGCTACAACGCTACGTTTTTACTCCAAACCGAACAAACGACTTCAAATTCAACCTTTCTTGTGTCAGGGCTTTCAACAATCCTGAAATTTTACAATTTCACACAAAACATTTGCTTTCTTTTCATAAAAATATGGACGACCAAAAGTCTGAAAACGGTCATCCAAATTCCAAGAACCGTTTGTTCGCTTGAATTCATCATTCGTGTAACTTTTCCTAGTTTCATCTCACGTTGCAACATTTGCTTAATAAAACTAAATTTTGCCATCGATCAAAGATTTCCAAATGCTTTCATGGAGAAGCTGCTGTCCAGCCCTCTCTGCAGTAAGACAAAGCCTTCAGTGAAGTAGGTCTCGATAACATTTTGATGCTGATTGTCAAAAACGTAACTTTTCAATACGGTAAAATGACCAAAAAGCAGTTTTGAGAGTGCAAAGTTTCACCAAATGTCCCAAGTTACTCGTTATGTTTTCTCAGTTAATAGTATCATTACCTGCCGAGAGATTACTTTTGTGCAGCATAACCCTATGATACAACAGCACGTTTACCAAGTCTGAAGCTTGTCTTGGTGAACTTCTGCAATACGCAACAACCATTTTTCTAATATAAATACCTGTAACAGCCGTTGATTGGCAAGTTTAAGTTTTTGCAAAACAGGATGTTATATTCAGCAAATGCTTTTTCAGCTGCAATGTTCTTTATTTTCGACGTTCGTTTTTCATTGGTTAGCAATTTTCTTTTCAACAATTCACAGGTAACGTGCACTGGGCGGAATGACAGGAACCACCTTTCATTTTAATTAAAGCCTCAAACAAAATTCTAAATTATTTCCTTTCATTTTATAGCCACCTAATCTTGAAATATCTCAAACCAAGGCTAAGATCAGATGGGGCAGTTCTGGTGTTGGTAGGCCCTTCCAATTCTGAGGTAGTGATGAATTTTTAGTTTAATCATACCCTTATGCTTGTGGGACTCATTTCTTTATTTGGCCTCACCAACACCAGCAAGCTTACTTGTTGCTGCACTCGATTCAGGACTCGAGACCAAAGTTGCTACGCCACCAACTGGTTCAACCTCCGCTGTTGCATCATCCACTCCTGAAAACATATTCAGTTTTTCAACAAAGCTTTGAAAAAAATTTTTTTCTGCAAAGCTGCATGATTATATACCAATCAAACACTTTCGTTGAATGATGCGCGAAATAATTCATAAATTAATCGAAACATTGCCTATTGCAGGGGTTCTCAACCTTTACAAGTATGTGGGCCAATTAATAAACAAACAGAGGGTCCTTGACCCACCTACTGTACAATTTCGCCCAATGCGACAACTGTTGCACATGCACAGACCAGAAATAAAAACAACTAAAACCAACATGTAATAACACAAAGTGCGCTACAATCAGTGCGAAGGCTGAACCTGTTTGTTGTTAGAAAGCATGGATATTCGAGGCTCAATTGATGATAACGCACAAACAAAGTCATCTTCCACATTAAGCCTCCTTCTAGATCAGAACCGTCGCCAGAACGTTTTCAATAAGGGGGCTTTGCGGTTCTGCGGGGGGGCTTTGCGTTTGTGCGGGGGGGCTTGACATTGTAAAAATTGACAAAAACTCCACTGATTCTTAGTGTTTCACGTTTCAAGTTAGGGGGGCTTGGAGCTTTGTTTTGGGGGCTAAGCCCACCAAAGCACCCCGTGGCGACGGGACTGTTCTAGAATTCGTTTCCATGGCAACAAGAGCCTTCTGTTAGCTTCAAAATGCCTTCCGTAACTGCATTTTGTACTCAACGTAGTAGGCTAAGTGAAAATTTCCATTTTCCTTTAACTTATGACAAATAATGACGAAAGAAAGCATATTATGACGTTCATAACTCAAGAGCTGCCTACGTATTCGAATAAAAGGTTCATCTTGCAAAACTTACTCAATTTTAATAATACCAGGCTGTGGCCCGTCCCAAATTCCTCCGTGGCCCACAGGTTGAGAAAACCTGATCTATTGAATCAACACATGCTGTGGTTTCAATGAATTTTGGTTGGCATTCACCAGTTGTTTAGACTGGATTAAATTTTCATGTCATACGGAAAGATCAAAATCCGCATTTGTACAATAAAAAGTAGCATTAAAAAGTACTGAACCAAACACTGCTGTTTTATTTGATTAAACTCAAACTACTGTAATTGCAAACTTTGTTTCCCTTATTGTGAATAATCATTGAAGACAAAATGAAAATTTGTACAATGGGATTTCGTGGCTCTTTGCTTTTTCTAAAAATAACTTGATCAGTGAACATTGAATATACCCAGCAAGAAAATGGAGCTGGATCTCACTAGTTTGGCGATACTGGCAGAAATTTTCGCAGCACAGTCACAAAAAGCAGATATTCTAGAATATCACTTTTTCATTCTTACTTATATTGAAAGTTCCGGTACTCGGATTGAACTGACGAAGTAAAATCGTCTTCTGGGATCGTTCAGAAGGAAGAAAAAGCTCTATATTTTCAAGAGCTGCAACAACACTACGTTGAATTTCTTGTGGTGATTGTTGGTTGAGGAGATCTGACAACTCGTCTCTGATGACAATCATGTTGGGTCGAGAATCTGGATTTTGCTGCCAACATGTTGTCATGACTGACACCAAGCAATCAATAATTGCAAGATCGCCTTCATGTGAAGAATGGTCTTTAAGAGTGTCAATGGCTTCGGTATCAGGACGTTCACCTTCCTTGACTGCCTCCAGATACTCAGCTTCAGATGAAAACTGTTCCAGGGGCAACTCGCGACTGAGTATGCCATGAATAATGACACCAAAGCTGTATGTGTCCTGTTCTTTCTTGGGCTTAGGTTTTCGTCTTGTAAGAAGTCGTTCAGGGGCAGCATAAGCCCTTGTCATCTGACCTTGTGTAACCTCTGCGCCAGTCGTGGTAGACATGGTGTATTTCACTATCTTTGCTCCACCAAAGTCAGCAACCTTGCACTGCAAGTCCTTTGTAAGAAGGATGTTGTCTGGTTTTAGATCACCATGAACCAGACGGTGCTTCTCACTTATGTTGTGGAGAAACGAAATTCCATTTGCTATTTCTGAAGACATTCTAAGCCTCAAGTTCATGTGAAGGACAATATCAACGTCAAGCAACAGACGCCGTAAGTTTCCACCTGACATGTATTCAACGATCAATGCCATTGAACTGGCCCAGTCTGACCATCCAAAGACTCTCACGATATTTTCGTGATTTGCTTTAAGGAGCTCCAGCTCTTTCTTGAGCCTACATAAAAGTTGGATAACAAAATATACGGTTTAACTTAGTTGCGTGATATTTGAAAAAATTCATCTGCAGTTATGTTTCTTTTTAACGCAAAACTAAAACTTTGAAAGGCAATAAATACAGGTTTGTTATCTTTGAAAGCAACCATACAATATTCACAAATGTACGTCGGTTTTCTTAGTGCTTTTCACACCAAGCGAATGGTTGCATATTTGCAACAAGTGTTTTCTTTTTTAGTTATTTTTTAACCCCGCTCTGGTTACCAGGTAAATGTGATGGTATTGGCATAATGTTCCAAAATGAATAAATATCATTCCAAACGTTTCACAAGCACAGGCGCATTTTTCAATAACTCAGCAATTATTCTGAAGCTCATATGATCTGAAAAGGCAAACTTGTATTTTTAAAGAGGGCATTTTTTAAATAAACATATTTTCTCTCAAAAATGTGGGAGGTGTGCATTATTAAGACACCAAACAGGCAGTCAAAATGCAGAAAATTCACCAGTAGCCTTTTTAGTGGTCGGTTGACGACCAAACTACCAAACTTGTATTCTGATCGAAACTTGTTGTTCTACATGCAAAAGAAGTAAATAGGTTGAGACATGCAATGTGTTATTTTCAATATTTTTTGGTACTGTTCGTGCCCGCAAGGCTCCTTTAGCTCTTTTCTCTATCATGCCTCCCTTTAAGTAGCTGTCTTGTATTTTAAGCCCTTAACTTCAAATGAATAAATTGAACCGAAACCTTCTCCATTCAAAACCTTCCTATGTTGTAAATCGCGTAATGCTCATGCTCCCCTGGAAATGGGTCGACTCTCCCCTGAGGAGGCGTGCCCAGGGCCGGATTTAGCTGATACGAAGTCCTAGGCTAATCCACTTGTGAGGCCCCGTCTCCACCTGTTACGAGGAAATGATGGAAAAGCGTTATTCAATTTGCGCAAAGCCGAAAATGACGATATTGACACTCTAAATCAGGGGTATAGTGGGGCGGGAACGCGTGGAAACGGCCTTCCACACCTTCTTCACATTTTGCTTTAAAATGAGTTCAAAATTGTTTGACAATGGCTATTTTTGGATGCGTTCCCACACCTTTTTTGTTAGTACTGCATCCCTGCTCCAAACGTACGGTCAATAAAAAAAATCTAAATAACAGTGGAGTGCCCTGCGATCACTGCGCTTGTTGCTGCCTTCGACGCAAAATGTGTGCCTTTCAATGACACGAAATTGTTGAAATCGTACTTGGCTGGCGGGAACAGGATTATTAATTTTTGCAGCCAAACCAACCGAAAACGCCACGGTTAATTATTTGAAAAATCACATCGCCTGCGTTTTTCTTAAGTTTCACATCTGTTTTTTCTTATCTGTGCTCAAAACAACCAAACACACTCCACATATGTTAGGCAGCATTAAGACGTTAAAGCCACAATATGATCCTCACTTCACCACGGCTGTAAAAATCTTACACACACAAAGCAAAACACGTCAAGTAAAACCAGGGCCGGCGCTATGTGGTTGGGCCTCCCCCGAGCCTGGACGTTGGGGCCCCAATATACGATACAATGCATTTAACAAATAGTATTTATGTAAACAAATTATCGACGTTTTTTAGAGAAATGCTTATAAAAAGTATTTTCTACAGCATCAACACAACGCATAAAGCAGACAGACTTGAGCATTTGCTATGTTTCAAGCTATGAAATTGACTTCTTCCAAGTTTTCAAAAATGCAAATGTTTCTGTCAGCTCAGTCATATCTAATGTTTTAGTAGTTCCACTTTCAATAGATATAATTTCTAGATTTGTTGGCATCAGTCATATTTGATCTGTGAAACGTTTTGATTAGCCTGAACTTGCTGAAGCTCCGTTCAGCACTCAGCAGCGTTGCGCAAAGCAGTAATCGGCAAAATTTCGTTAGAATGGCCCCTAGCTCTCTTTCCATGGGCGTTCGCAGAAAGTTTTCCATGGAGGGAAACGTCGAAATTTTGCTTATACTGTTCAGGTTGCAATGTAAACGGACGTTCACAAAGCGCTTGCTACATTTTATGGCAATAGTCACAAAAATTGCACTTCATTGGCAGCAATAGCCAAGCATATTGCGATAAGTTACAACATAGACTATCTGCAGATTTTTCAAGCAGGGTACTTTTTTACAAAGAAGCAAATTGCCGTGATCTTTAAGAAAACCACAATTATGTCTTTATTTTACCAAGCAAGACTTAGAAGCAAGAGCTGCAAACGTCCAATATTTCGTAGCCTATGTTTGATTCCACGCAACCAGCAAGCACGGCCCACAACAATAAGTGTTGTGCGTTCCAGTAAAAAGCGCTGAACGGCCCACAATTTAGGCCAAGGCCCACCACTGGGCACAGTGTTCGTCAAATAACTGGATTTCTCATTGGTGTAAATTTTCGTGTTTTCATTGGACAACTTTGATGCAAGATACACTGGATATTACAAGCCAGGTCAACGAATACGATTTTATATGATTGTATACAGGTTATTCTATTCTTGTACGGTGAAATGATACACCACAGGTCTACAACAGTGGCGTGATTGACGGGGGTACAAGGGTGCGAACCTCCACTCCTGACAAGTAAATGCAAGAACTGAGCCCCCATTTTGCTTATATTTCGGTATTAAGAACTTTTTTGGTTTTCAGTAAGTTGTTGTTTTTTTGCATTTTTCGAAAGTTTTTCCTTTCCGGTGATTTCGGGTTTTAGTATATAGAAATCCACATCCCGATACTCTTTCATTTCTAAACTTTTATCTGAATGTTGGTGAGGGGTCCCCTACGGCGGCCAGTGGGCCTCTTTCAGCTACGTTTTCCAACCTGGCTAAAACCTCCAGGTACGTAACTGGTCAACAACTTAATCTTCCTGAACAATTTTTCATTAGGTTATTCTAAATATGCTTACAATCAACGTGGATTCAGCAAACGTTACCTGTACAACAGTCAGCTTACAAGGCAAATGCTGACAACGAAGCTATTCACAATGCATTTAGCAATGGTTGGCTTTAGGAAATAATGAGTCGTGTGAAAATTAATTTCTTTGACGTATTAGATAAATATGAATATTGAATGGAGAAATGTGTGAAACCTGTTTTTGGGTGAGTTCAGTTCTGGTGTCTCTATACAGGTGCGTAGCCAGAAATTTTGATGGGGGGGGAGCAAACAACAAGCAAGTCTCAACATTTAAATATAATGGCCCTTGTTTTCAAAGCATCACCCATAAAATGTGCCTTTTTCTGGTACTTCTTTTTCTGAATAATTCTGTTCAAATTTCAGCCGACAAATAGAAAGCCTGCTTTCACTGAAATGACAGGTTCTAAACGTTTTAAGTAAATTTTCAAGTTTCTACTTTGAAAGAAAGCCCAAATTTGCTCGTAAAACCTTCTTGCGAAAGCGTTTGTGAAAATCTTGATGCTATAAGTGCGAGATCTGCAGTATGCTCTTGTCAGCTAATAGTGCAGTTGAGCAAGAAGTGATCGTGGCCGCTGTGGTGATTGCTCTTTTTTATTTACACGCTTCTGATGTGCACCAACACACGTTAACCGAAGCCGAGTGCGACTGCGTTAAGACACCGACTCCAGAAGTAGGTCTACAAAACTCGCGCGCAGGTAAGACTTGCGTGTGGAACTTGTCCAATTCTTGAGCGACTGGTTGACGTATGCAGCCCATGATGTAAACGTTAGAGTCCCTCAACGTGTTTGAAGAGTGTTTGGATTTTATGTCATCAAACGCTATGCAACGCGACTGTGGTAGCATTTTTGTACGCTTCTTGCACTAAGTCTGCTTCACAAAAACGATCAGGTATTTATCTATCTAGCTTTTCAGAGTGAACAATAAAATTCACTGATATTATGAAGACAATTTTTTAATTGGGGAAAGTTATATATTCCCCCTAAACAAAGCTGCCTGTATTTGACCCACTCAGTCTACGCAAAGTGTGAAAGCGGTTATATATTTGCGAAAACGAAGCCACAATCGATTTATTAACACGGATCTACAATAAGTTAAGAAATAAGTCTACTTGTCGCCGCAGCTAAGGCAACGGTTGGTTAGTTGATCTAACCCAGTTGTTCCCAAAGTATTGATCAAAACCTGAAAAAGGGTGGAGAAGGGTCCAAAAATGGGTCGCACAGAGGCGATCAAAACCTGCGATGTATATTTTCAACGTTACCACTGCTTGTCTGTGTCTACCTGTAGCGTAGGCGCTTGAGAAAAGAGTAGATTTCTAACATCAGAAACGTACTTAGCAACTTGCTGCAAAAATAGTCCATAAAATCATTGTTTTTTCATGCGTTGTTTGAGGCTTGGGTCACGAGGTGTTCAACAAACTCAGAGTTGGGTCATGCTCAAAACCGTTTGAGACTTAGCGGTTGAAAAGTCTTTCTTTAAATCCATTAGTGTTTAAATAACAAAATCCAATCGACTAGAAAAAAATTCAATTTAGTTTCATTTCTGTCACATGCCCTTTATCGAGAAAACAGATTGCAAGCTATCTGTACGTAAATGGCAGTGTCAACACTTACACAATAAAAAGCATCTTTCTACTTTCGTTACATTTTTCTGCTGACTCGTCGCGTTGCAGCTGAATGCTTTGAAATTTACTGCATGATAGGGTGGCAATTAACAGCAGATGAAAGTTGAAACACTTTGAAACTATGCACAGGTCGGACTCTGATTACTTGACAAAATTGTTTTTTTACTTGCCGGCAAGGTAATGGGAGATCATTGATGAAACCGTTAAGACTCCTCATATTTGCGACTGAACCGTCAAAGCAGGTCTACAGGCCATTGCAACTAAATATCTAGAACAAATGTTATTCTTTGCTGAAGAGTGTCTATGGCCTAATTGCGTAATAAAAACAGACTTTGAAACGGAATTGCTTCTTAGCCAAGGCTTCAGCTTCAAGGCATACAAAATGTACAGTATATCACCGCCGTATTCACGCATTTATTTGCAAAACTGTACAAAAGCAAAAATATGCGATGTTCGTTTAAAGCTACGGCTGATGCTGCAGTCAAGGGCAAAATATACGGTACTTGTAGCATGCCAGCTTGATCAGAGAGGAATTTTGCGATGGTCTTGAAATGAAGTTTACATTACCATTAGGTGAGATGCAGCAAGCTGGTGCGCCAGAAACAGCTGCGAAAAGTGTTACTCCTTGTTTTGCTTTCGGTTATTGATTACAAGCGCGTATATACAAGTTTGTATTTCATTATCACCAACTTTCACACGGAGCTTAAACATCGAGGTCAGCCATGGCATGAATTTTCCAGCATTTACTCTCTATACACAATGTTTGATTAATCATGGGCAATGAGTAAACCATACTGCTTTGATCAGGTTCGCCTAAAAGTTAAGTAGAATAGTTTTTTAGGCAGTTTTGTTGATTCGCACTGACGCATTTCTTTAGTTTCCACATCAAGAGGTTGATTACCCTGAAAATTTTTAGTGCTACTTTCGGAATTGGGAGGTGCAATTGCCCCCTTCTGGCTGCGCGCCTGTCGCTGTATACCGTAACAAAGCTACTCAGTCAGATTTGGAGGCCCTCTTTTTGCCCGGGGCTTCAACTGCCGAGGGTACGGGGTTGCCTTCCTCCGGTTCTGAGTAAAACGCACCAAAATGGTTGCAACTGTTAGGTTCACAATTCGCGTGTTTGTTACTGTACTTTTTCAGACCGCTAAGAAGCGAACGCATCAAAACTGTCGCGCGAAAGGATGTAAGGCTTATTAAACCAAAATCATCGCCAGAAAGCTTTCACTATGGGGCTTTACATTTGGCTAACGGTCTTGACATTATGAAAATTTGATCAAATCTCCACTGGTTTAAGGTGTTCCATATTTAAATTTGAAGAAGCTGAACCCACCAATGTTCCCCTTTGGCGACAGGACTGGCTTAAACATCCCTTATGCTGTCATTATTGACACACTTGCAAGAAGGTACAATCATCGCATCAAGTAAGGCTGAACAGATCCCAGTAAACAATTGAAAAGTTTTTGTCCTGGCATTTTTCAAAACAGTATCATCTAAGAATTCATTACAAACTGTTTTCCTGAGTTTGTCACTCAGTACCGAATGCTTAGCGTGGGCAACCTCTCCTGGAACATTGCGACCCTTCAATTCATTTTTAATTCTTTTGAATCTTGAAAAAAACTTTCTCCTGAGCAGTTAGTGACCATCAAGCTGAGAAATAAGGGTCTGCGTGTTTGGATAAACTGAAAACCACTAATCTAAGGCTGTTTTTTTTGCTGAGATATTTCGGTCCTTTTTTGCTGAGATATTCTGGTCGCTGAGGCGTTTCGGTCGTTTGTCTTGCAGTTGTATCAAAACTCGCCGTAACAGTGTCTATTAACCTATGTTTTCAGAGATTCTGACCGAAATGACTTAATTTTTTTCGGTCATTTCAAAACCATTTCGGTCTATGACCGAAAAAACGAGATCTAAGGGATTAGATCCAAACGCGCCTTTGTCATTTTCTTTCTATTACCCTTTTCTTTGTCTCTTTAGGGTTGAATCCTGTGTTTGCCAGTTGGCAGAGTGAATTTTGCTTGCTATTCAAGCTCATGAAAATCTTTTCTGATTTGCTTAGCGTGGGATCAGTACAAACTTGCACAAGTACTCAGTATCAATGTGATTTCTGAATGACATTGTTAAAGAAAATTAAGATGGAAAAAATCACATCCAAAATTACCAAACGAGCTTTACGTAATAGAAACACTAACAAAACTGCATTATTGCTCAGAATAAGGAACTATGTTTTTATTGTAGGATATTGCTGCTAGCCTTACACATAACTCTTATCTAGAATGCAACCTTTCAAGCTTTGATCATTTGCATTTCAAACCCAAACAATGACAAGTTCTTTCGCCTGATTCTCACGTAACAATCGGAACGATTCAGAAAAACACAGGATGCAGCCAACGTTCTTTGAGTGTATTGAAACAATAGTTGGCATGCGGCTTGACAAACGGTCATATTGAGATTCATAGAAACTCGCTGGAAGGCCTTGGCGTTATCAACACGGAATCTGATTACCGGTAGATGATTAACACTGAATTTAATGAATGTTTAAGGAAAATTTTGATGAATATTTATCGAACTGATCATATGCCGGCAATTGGCTCTATGCGTCCCACAGTTTGCTGTAGGCCCCCTTGGATCTTGAGGTCCTAGGCTTAAGCGTACATAGCCTATTGGTAAATCCAGTCTTGGGCGTACCCCCAGGTTAAAAACCACAGCTTTAGCCATAATGGCAAAATTTCATTTACGGTTAAGTATGAAAACCGAGGTTGACCATGAGCCACGCGCATCTACTCGGCTTGTCTTATGAGCGAATTCCCTCATGGAATACAAATACGAAGCTTGCTCGTCCATCACAATGTCAAACTTGTTTATGCGAAAATGGCATCAGATACCTCACGCACAGCCTTTGCTCTCACGCGTCAGACATGCACTGCCATCTTGGCAGTACGCCCCCTCCCCCATTACTCAAAAAATACGAAACGTATGTACACTTCAATAGGACTGCTCGACTGAACGCTTAGAAAAAATCACCTAATTAGGGAATCAGTTTCATAAGAGCACTTAAGCTTTTTTAAAATGTAGTTTTAAAACTGAATTAATCTTATTGCCAAATTAACCAGAACAAAGTTTGAATTGCACTCATGACTCATTTTATCCTTTGCAAAACTACTTCCTTTTTTGAATAATTAGGTAAAATACAATAACACTGAAGTATGTGGTTTAAGAACTTGGTTCCAATATTATGCTATAAATGTTTGTTTTGATGGCAATGACAATAATAATAATTGCATTATAATGCGACTAAAGGTATTTTCAGGTTCCACCATAACCTCGTGGTTGATTAGTCCTAGCTCACCTATCAGAGAAACAATCATAATGCAATGTTTTGTGCCTATTAGTCACGAACAAAATGATTGGTGGGAAAGTGCCCTTGAATGTCTTTTACAATGTAAGCAGAAGAGTTATTCTCAAAAGTAAATGCCTCTTGAGTTCAACATGGTTACTGACATGTCAAAATCACATAACGCTATCATTTGTTTATCGAAAGCAGATGTCTGCAAACCAGTTGAATCATTTTTACAAATCTGCTATTTGCAAACACCTACAAAAAATGTATGTACAATCACATCTGCTACTTCACATTTTTTCTTTAAACTTTATAGCATTTGACTAAGTTTCAAAGCACATAATCATACATTCTTGCAATTGCCTCTTTATCCGCATAACCACCAGACACAGAAAAGCATTTGACCGCTATAGTACCAAGCAAGCGATGGGCAGAGCATAGTACAGTTCCATATCCGCCTTTACCCAGCTCTGCTTTTGGGTGAACAAAGCATCGAATCTCATCACACGGGTACATCTTAAACTGTGAAAAGAAATCACTTTTCAGTTTTGCACGTGCTCGTAGTAACAAATGGACGAATATAAGCACAACGCTCGCAAGCACAATTTAAGATGATTGAATTTGTGGTGGTGATTCCAAAAATAGCACTCATTTTTTGTGTCAGGTCAGCTTTCTAACTTATGTACAAATTTTCAATTTTTAGGAATATAAAGTCAATTTTATAAGTTATTTATAAATTTCTATTTCTGTGAATAACTAGGCCACACTTTATCACTCCACTATGACATTCCAACCAAATTTCAAATCATGTGCTCTTCGTTGGATCTACCGAATGTTATTTGTTTGCTTGTGACGTCTAAACGCAATTTGTGCGTCCTATCCTGTAGCAGAGGTAGCCGATCTCTTGTTTTTAGACTCCGACTCCAGTATTGTTCTAATATTTTGGATCCTGATCCGACTCCTGTAAGTTTTGCCAAACTTGAGAATTCGACTCCTGTTCAAAATCCGAAAACCATCTATGCAAACAAAAATCACATTTTTGCGACTTGCGTAGATAAGTAGCAATGCGGTAATTCGTTATGTTTCCAGATTTAATATCATGTTTGAAGTGTAATGGAGTTTGCCTCCGTTTGGCTTAACAATTTGAAACAAGGTTAATGAATCAACGTAAGCCTGGCTAAGCCACCTCCCCAGTAAGTTTCAATTGGCGCCTAAAGAAACCCAGGGTTGAAGCGTGGCAAAATTGTAGCGGACAATTGGGATGCTAATTACAAGACAACGTTTACGCGATGACAGAAGTTCACGATTTGATATAATTGTTCAGCAATTTCGTTTGCTTTCAAAATGGTTAGTGAAGGTGGAAGGGGTAGTTTGCTCGATGCATGTTATCAATCCGAAGATATGCCTTACCTTCCGCTCTGCAGACCTGCGGACAGACGCACTAATTTTTTACTTTTTGTGTCTTCAGACATTAGAGCAGAACGTTTACGCATAACGTCCCGCTTCAGACGGACTTTTCTCACAGCAGCCTCACTCCATACTGTCGTGCGATTTTTTGTTAACTTGGATCAGTTGAATGATTTGGCTGTCACAAATTAGACATTAGGGTCTAATTCCAATCTTTGTGATTCAATTAAACGCTTGCCTTTGCCTAACATTGTTTGTGAAGTAAATAGCATAATGTAAATGAATACTATATGCCTTGCTGAAAAGAATGGATAGCTCCAGTCAAAGCACCAATCAGTTTCCAAACATTAGCCCTAACGATCAACGTCTCTTTGCTAATGCAGTTAAAAGCACAATTGCTAAGTTCGCACCTCCCATATAAGTTCGCACAAACAGCTCAGATTCAAGTTGCGAGCTTAGCCGGGAGATTACTGTACAACATCCGCCACGCAACTCCCAACTTGTTCGTGCTCAGAGTTGAGGCATCGCTTGTGCGCATTTTCGAACCCGAGGACGAACACTGTGACACTGCAACAGCGCAACTATCGCTCGCTGATCATCAGGATACGGCCAGCTATTAATTTCTAGCAGAGCAAACAAGTAGTAGCGCCAAACCTCCCAATATTACATGGGGCGGTGTCGTATTCGAATGACCTCTTCTTGGGGCCACCATCTGACTGGCCGCAACAATGGTTTATTAGTGGTGTTTTGGCGCAATGCAGCAGTCAAGTTTTGTAGCGACAGGTGTACAGCAAGTTTAGTGGCGGCGGGCCATATTTGCATAACTAACATGTCTGATTGCAGAAACCAAAGTGACAACAATACAGCACAGAAAGATAACAAGACAAGTAAGGAATTGTCTCCGGAGCTCTTCTTTGCAACGTCCACCAGGCAAAAGGCTACAAAACCAATTTACAAAGTCTTGGAAATATCCGGTCCAGTGTCGAGCTCTGGACCATTCAGCACCTATGCGGACGCACTAACTATCAGGCCAGGGGCTGCTTGGCCGCAACAAATATGGAACAACAAACAACGTGTCGAAAGAGACATTATCAATTCTCACTGTTCTATCACACTACCGCTTAGAGTTTATACAAATAGATGCGGGCACGCCGATCAAACGCAACGAGGAAGCTAATACTTGTTAGAAGTGATTCGGAAACGATACAACCTTTCCACAACAATCCATGGAAATAGCTTTACATCAAAACGATTTATAAAAATTGCGGTGAACTCACCTCTGATAGATACTCGGTAACCTTTTTCATTTCCATTGCATAAACGTTCAGAGACAACTCCAAAGTTCAAAGAGGAAAATTTACAAATGAAAAACGTCAGATTTCAAAAGTTCCAGATTTGCTAGTTTAGAATACAATGCAGTTGCGTTATTAAGCACTGAGAAACAGATATCCTGAAAAATTATACTTCACAGGTTACAAATCACTATAAAATATGAAATTTCTAAACTATTTTTGACCTGACTCATAATGTCTTCGTAACGAGGTACATTTGACGTTTAATGCGGTTACTTATCGATTCTTTCAGATCGAAAAATAATAATTTTTTTTCAAAGAGTTGAGTTGATTTTATTTGGCGATAATTAATATTCAGCTAGAAAAAACACAAATCAGTGCAAGGACGCCAGGGCATTGAAGAAACGGAAGGTTATCGGGTCGATGCCCCTCAGCAGTTAAATTAGCTTTGTTACTGTCCAGTTTCAACTCGTGGTGGTGCATATATGTGGGAAGGAGCTGCTAGACGATCAACACAGTTGCGCAGGGGGTGCTGGGTCGCAACCGGTCTCTCTCGGTCGATGGGTTGCTCAGATCCGCAACGATCTGGGCGTGGCAGAGAAAGTATAAACCCAGCTAAAATGAATCTCTGCCTGGGTTGTCATAACCCTTTCGCATCTAGCAAGCTCTACAAATTGTTTGCAGTGTTTTTTGCATTTGGATGATGGTTGATTTGGTACTCTTGGGATCCAATCTGTAGAGGTGTTGCCTTCGAATTTCTTTGTTCGCCAGAAGTGATATGTGG
>Ga0210059_1004313_pt1 | contig 22914 bp, 13 predicted proteins | sample Ectturendosymbi2_FD_188042 | JGI IMG/M metagenome (GOLD analysis project Ga0210059, IMG submission 188042) | Ecteinascidia turbinata endosymbiont from Florida, USA - Sample 2 (SPAdes) (version 2) | ecosystem: Host-associated > Tunicates > Ascidians > Unclassified | place: Key West, Florida...
TCTATACTCCCAAAAAGCGTATTTGCCAAACAGGTTTCATGAACTTTACGTGTACCCACGCGTCAGTGACGCGGCGTCCCAAACCACCACGCTCAGGCTTTTAAATCTTGCCCCAAAAAACATATTGTGTTGGCTTTAGTATTAATTTAACGGAAGCGTAATTTAGGTTTTATTCGGTCCTTTTTTGGCAACGGACCGAATTTCTTTTTTAAATGACTGAACAAATTATGTCACTTTGGTCATAATGACAGGAAACACAGACTTAGTGAGTGCTGTTACGGCGAGTTTTATTTTGGGACAACTGACCAAAATGTGTCAGTGAAAATAAACCAGAGCGCAGTCATTACGCGCCTTCCGATCACGCAAACGTCACTTTGTCGAGGCCAAACTTTTGCTCCATGTTTACTGTACTTGTGGTCAGAGTCTGACTTTAAAGTCTCAATGAAACTTCAGTGGCTATTTTAGTTTTTCTTAGGAATAAAAAGACTGCTATATCTAGTAGTTGAAAATGCCAGGCACATGATTGTACCAAAAAGCGAAATTGGGACATTTGGAAAAGTTAGCGTAGAGATGATCGTTTCATTTTTGAATATTTTTCATCACAATGCATGAATAAAGGACAAAATTGAAAAACGCCACGTCTACAGTGGTTTTGGGCCATGTCACCTTTTCAGCCTTTGGGAAACATGTTAATCACACGCTGTCGGCTAAAAAAGAAAGCAAGAGTTACCAGCTATTCTTTGTCAGTCAGTTTCATACTCTCTAGCCGAGAATAATACCAGGAGCGGTGCTACAGGAGTCAGGAACTGCAGAGCCCGTTATTAGAAAACTGAAGTCGGGGCGCGTACACTACAAAATTAAAATTTGTGTATGCTTATATTTCATGTAGTATGCTCGTGTTTAACCAAAAAGCATTAAATGCTCAGGATACTACAATTTTTAAAGACCACATGAAAGCTTTATTTTTAAATACAAAGTGAAGGTATTATGGACCGTATGCACAGGACAGATTTTTTAGACAATTTTAGAAAAGTTTTTCAGCAAACGTTGGGCGCCATTTTTTGAAATCAAACAATGTTCGGCCCCATTTTTGCTGGGATTTTCAGGGATTTTGCACAGATTTTTAGGGTTTGATTGCAATGCAAAAATCCCTACTTTTTCTCAAAACATTTGTATCGGTGAAACTGCGTTTTCTTTCAAACAGCAAAAAATATATTTTGGAATTAACTTCAACAAAGTGCATATAAAATGCTCGGTTGGCTCAAAAAACCGCGTGGGTAATTGTTGCCAACCAAACACTCGCCTCATGCGTAAGCAATTTGAACTTTCTGATTGGTTGTGTTGTTTTTTTTCAGGTTGTTCTTTTCAAACTGTGTGCAATTTCTTAACATTACATTCTGCTTGTATAACAACTAAAGGTCCAAGTCAGAAGCCTACAAAAGGCTTTTATCGGCAAGCTGGCGTCTTGACTTAACGTTGTGTAAGATAATCAAAAACTATTGCGCCAATAAATTCAAATCAACTCAATCCCGGTAGACCAATTTGTTCGTGACTTAAAGTGGAACTCGAAAGAAACTAAGTAAATGTAATTTACTGTCTGATAACTCAGCCGAGAAGCCTGCGCGTTCTACACCACAATGTCAACCGCTTATTCTGCGCCGTGCGTTTGTCATTTTCGCCATGCCTGACAGGTGAGGAACGACAAAGACGCTAGAACCGAAGACGCGAAAGACTTTAATCAACAGGACTGTGTTTGCTCATGGTTCGTCTATGTCAAAAGAGTTTGATAAATAACGGCCGAGTGCCCATTTTATGTTTTGAATTAGGCGCGCTGGAGGCAGGTAAAGGGAGTTTTCTTGAAGCGTCTAGCGATCGTCAAGGGCGAATGAAAAGAATTAAATGATTACCTCTGGTTTTGTTTTGAGGTCGATCACACAGAACCTAGAGCTAGAGGCCCGCGGGTCACATGTAGCCGACAGACAGATTTTTTAAGGCCGGCGAGCTTTCTCAGTATTGACTGTTGTATGTATGTTGCAGCAGGTAATTTTAATTAGAACAAGCATAACATCTGTTAACAATAATTGTACAATATTAACGGCGTTAGACTAGACTTTAGACTAAGAGAGTACATTTCCTACCATGAAGCCAGTCAAATCTAAACCAGAACTCGAATGGCAGACGAAACACCGGACCATAGTCTCCGACTTTCTACCACTAACATATTGGTATTGTTAAAGCAACGATAGCAGCAGAGGATCCTCAATCACAGGCATCGCACTGATAGAGATTTGTAATAAATTGTTTATAGCTACAATTTCAGTGTCACTCTCACTTAACTAACCAGTTTTCCCTTTTCAATTTTAAATCTTGTGAATATGTTGCTCGTGCATAATTTTGTTGAAAGTGGCCAGCGAGTTGTCAAGTTTTTGTGAAATGGCCCGTAGGCCACAAGCAGTTGGATCACGCTGACCTAGAGGATGAAGTAATTTGCCAAGTTCACGAAAGATTTTAGTCGCAAAGCTGAAGATAATTGTGAAGACAGAAGATGCTGTCACTTTAGATTCTTATACAGCATATATTTCTCAGCCAACGCAGAGTATGTTTGCTTGATTTCTTTGTTGCGTGCGTTGGTATTAAAGCGGTTGTCACGTCTACCAAATATTGTTCACTTGGATGTAAGGCTGCTTATATCACCAACCTGTACCAATATTTACTGGTAACAAGACGGACGAGTGTGACTTCATTGGCAACATGTTTGAAACTGCGCTGACGTCGATAAGTTGTAGCATACCCATATATACTCGCGTATAGGTCGCACTTTTTTAACCAAAAAATTGAGCCAAAAAATTAGGTGCGACCTATACACTGGACATAAATACAAACACCAGTCCTCTTGTTAACGGATGTCCATAGAATCAGACCAAATCAAATCCGGTTCACAAGATTCGATTCTGTCTCGCTGATCCGATTAATTTGAAATTAAAATGTTATTATTACCGGTAGCATACTTTAACCTGTTGCATGCTAACACCAAATATATTCATCACTGTTCTCTTCACTCCCCTCATTTATCATGCTGAAAGAAGAGCCAATAACCTAGCTGTGTTTTAGCTGTTCTGCTTCACTGTGATCTATATACAGATCAACCAAAAAATACCCACTTTGACAATCACAAACTAGGGGTACGACCTATACACGAGTATATACGGTAAATTAAAAAAAAATAAATAGTCGTTACTCAAGGGAAATTTAACAAAGAACCTGCCAACACAGTTGTAAGGATAGGCCGAAGAGCACAGATAAAGGTGATGTTGCTAGAGGTAGGTCACTGCTGTCAGTATAACGATGTCTATGAATAGCAGCTACACGTACGTGTGTGACTGATCACCGGTCCCTGCAGTGCAAACAGATCGAATTAACTGAAACTATTCTTTGTGCGCATGTGTTTGGACGGTATATTTCACTGCAAAACACTCACTTCTTGTTAATCTCGTTTTTTTACGTTAATGCAGCTTACCCAATAATTTTATTGGTGTGTTTTCCACTTAATTTTTTGATTTTTCTAGCATTTTGCCTTGGGTTTCATTGCTTTCGATTCAGGGACACGGAAAAACACAGCATTGGATTTTGATGATTGGGTGCAGGTTGGTGGCAGCTGCGAAGCGACCAGTCGGCAATGGGTTGCTGCCTAATTGCCAGTAAAAACGTGGGAAAAAGCTCGTTAAAATTTACAACAGCCCAGGCTGTGTTCGTGGAACTAAAACGCAAAGTCCGTGTTGAACTCTAAAATTCGATACAGACATGGTTTACCAGCATTGGTTGACACAGCCTTGCTGACAGTTCATTTGTCCATCAAAAATTTCCGTTCGTCAAAAGTTTCTGATAAGAAGTGTAATTACAATATTATTAGCCCCTGCTGGGAAAATCGTTGAAACGTTCACAACATTCGTTGGTGGAAGTTGTTTTGAGTGCAAATCAAGCCAGTTAACCTTACATTTAGTTGAAGTACCTCCCAAAAAACGAATATTTCCTTCGTCTGGGAAAAGTTTTCATAAATGCAATTGTAACTCGGAAAAGCGTCTGCAAGGAGGTAGATTTAAGCAGTTTTCAAGGATGCTCAAGCTGTGTTTACGTTGTGGTTAGTCATTTACCAAAGCATGGAAAATGGCCAGCAAGCTGTTTCCAAGAATAATTATTGTAGTTTGTACTTGATGCTGTTCGCAGGTGTCAGAAATGCAACGTCTATCAATAACACCCTTTCACAGGAAGGCATTACAGTTTCCAGCCGGATTGTTTCTGAGTTTTTTTCCAAGGATGCTGCTAGATTTCAGGAAGACAAAATAAGCACTAAACACTTTCCTTAAACTTAAAAACCTCATCAAAGGCAAAGAAATTTTTCAATTGCTGGAAAAGAGTGCCGTTAGCCTATAAAAGGGCTGGAAACCACTACATAGATGTTACAAAAATCATATATTTTCCAAGCGGGGTGGACATCTTCAGTTGGCTGATTCAAACAGATCTCAAGTAGAAAATTTTCTTGTGGTTTTATCATTATATTGAAAAAAGTGTCGGTATGCTTTTATTCATCGCTTAAATGTCACAAAGAATAATGTGGCATTTTCTAAAAGGCATGAGCCGTCAAACATAAAAAGCACTCGCAACACGCAGTTCGCGCATTATAAATTTTGTTACTGTCACACGTTTTTATAATTTTATGAGAGATTTTATTGATTTGAAAAGCGCAACAGAGCATACCACTTATCAGACTAAGAAGAATTCTTTCAAACATTCCTCAACAAGACATGAACCATAACAAGGCACGACAGTGCATATGAACTATAACTTGCGTTAGATGTAAACACTTCGCACAACGATACAAAGTATTTTTTTTTTTTTTTTGATAAATTTTTTTCTAAAAATGCCTTTTAAATTCAGGTGGTTCTTTTGATAATGTGTCACAAGTTTTTCTGCTAGATAGTCCAACTAATCAATCAACTGTATAGGGCTGACTACAACTGAAAAAGCATTCAGGATTTTTGAAGATTTCACAAGCAGTATTTTCATTTAAATCCACTTTTACACATAATCCAAATTTATTTTCTTAATTTGGAACATCGCTGCCAGTTTTATAATTTCACGAGATTTTTGTGTTAATCACCTGTCATCCAGCTCGCAATGTGAGACGAAATTTTGTTTTTTTGTTACATTGCACTAAAGCGAAACAGTGCATTTTCCAGCCAGTAGGTCGTATGTAGCGATTGTTTAGGTCAGGAATCTCCAAACGTTTTTGTTCCAGGGTCACAGAAGCTATTATACAACAGTTCGAGGGCTGGAATACCCACTTAATATGATTATTTCGGGGTATCTTACATTCTCCAAGTCAACAAATTTATCCTAAATGTATTAGTTTTTCATTATTGACAAAATGCCTCAGCGGGACGGATGAAATGGATTCGCCAGCCGAAGTTGGCCGCGGACCGTAGTTTGGAGACCACTGATTTAGGTTGTAGAACTTGCATACTTGCGTCTGAACAGCTACGTAAAGTTTCTGCAGTAGAGTAAATTTAAGCTCCATTTCCTTACAATGCACTTCTCTAAAATCTCTAAAAGTTTCGAGGTATGAAAAACTAGTTGTTCATCTTTGCGCATATAAATACAAAAGCCTCTCTACAGTAGTTCAAATTTGTTTGTACCGACAACGAATTCTTGTTTCTACAGCAGGTTTTTTAAGGTGTTTTAGGGACCCGATTCCCGAATCGATTCCTGAAACCGAATCGGTTTAGGGACCCGATTCCCCAAACCGATTCCCGAATCGGGTCCCTAAAGGACAAAATTTTCCCTGAAGGACCCGATTCGGGTCCCTGCTCTGAAATATAAATCTAGGACAGGGACTTCGCTCAGCAGACTTTGAGTGATTTGTCAAAACGTCAGTTCACCAGCGGTTCAAGGCAGGGGCGCAACCAGCTCTTCATTTCGGGGGGGGCAGTTTTCATGAAATTTTATTCGATGACGTCATCATGCTTATTCAAACGTGGTGCAACTTTTTCGCAAACGGTCACATATAATAATAATGTATTTTTGGCCGCAGTCACGAAGTCCATAGTACAAAGACACACATTCTGCACACGCTGCTTAATAAAAACAGATAAAACAGAACGTTTTACAACAGCGTTGGAGGCTGCATCACCGGTGTCAAGCGAAATTTAATTTCTGACTTCACGCCATATGCGCATGCACAGAGCAACATTCAACATATCAAATGCGCTGAGAAAATTGATGATTAGGGCTTAGGATTTGGTGTTTAGCTAAGTGTGTCAGGTTAGGGTTTGTGTTGCAGTTAGAAAAAGAAATATAATTGAAGTCTAAGATTCAATCCAATATTTTTCACTGGTTTTACTTATTACCGTACTGTAGCTTGTTGTGGGTATCTGACATCTAACCAAAAAGTTTAATTTACACAACACACATCAAAAAAGTAATCGCCAAACTTTATTCCTTTACTCTGAGAAGCAAAATAACTGACAAAAAATAATAGGTCAGAAATTTCGGTTGACACCGGGCTACAGAAACTTACTTAACAGAACATTTTGTAACGGCGTTGGAGGCCGAGCCTCAGTTTTACAGACACATTCTCAACACTACTGGTTCACTAGGTACAACACTACTGCAGAGTGGGACGCTAATCCCTAAACTGGTCAAGGCCAGGTAAAGTAAGGATGCATTTACTACGTTTACATGTCAAGTGACGAGACCAAGTACACTTCATAACGAGACGTCTTCTTGTCGAGTTGGCCAACGCATTGGCTCGTTCAGGGCGCTGACTCAGCAAATCACGTTCAGAACCAGACCACTCGTTATCCATATATGGTAACGAGCACCGCAAAACTGACCATGTAAACGTAGTAATTGTGACATGCACAACCTCAAACGAACAAACACTGCAATGTCCGAGCACTCAGTCACAAAGTAAAAGGCGGTTGTGGTGTTCGAAGAATAAGGAAGAGTATAAACAATCTGACTGGATCAAAGCAGGCAACCATTACGTTATTAGACCTTCTACATCTTTCGAGAGATAAGTGCATATTTTTTCTTAATACAGCCTCAAATTTAAGACTGTTACATCGAACCTGATGAGCCAGGACTACTAACACTCGCTCTGCAGGGCAGGTTGTATAGAGCTCTGTATCCATAATTATACGCCAGACGCAATCTTTGCATGTATGACTTTCTGAAATTCCACCATAATTGTGATGCATATATAGGCGTACAAAAGGAACGAAAAAGTACATTTTTAATTGCATTTGAACATCGGGAGAAGAGGCTCGCAGCTTGTGTGCTGCACAATATTTTTATCGCAGTTGTCTCTGAATGTCTTTGTTATCTTGGAGCTCAGTCTCCAGTACTGCTCCCAGATATTTGTATTGGTTAACAAATTTTAGATTTTTACGACCCATGTGTCAGTAATGGGGTGACTGTGCTTTTTGCACTCTTAGCCTTAAACATAATACAAACAGTTTTGCCGTAGTTGAAAATATTTCCATGTGATTCTGTATAAGCCTTTCGCAACATTTGCGAAAATGAGAACTTTTCAGTTTTAATCAAGGTGCAGACCGAACGATCAAGACAGAGTAAAAATTAGTATCCTCATACAAACACCTGATTCCGTACTCAACTAGAGAAGTCATGGCTTTAGTGTGACAAATGTATAGGCTACTACAGCAGTAAACCTGCCTAATTTTCTTCTAGTTTTAGCAAACACGTTCTAGCCCTATTCTTCTAGCATGTGTTTGAATTTCTATCACAAATGAAGATCCGAAACTTGAAAGATAGCCTATGTCAAGGGTGAGGGGATCATTGAATACTACCATTTCGGGAAAAACGGATCAGGTGTCTTGTGCCTTTGGCGCATAACGGATCAGGTGTGTTTGGGACAACACGGCTTTTTCTGGCATCCATGAGTTGTGTGAAAGCTTTCAGAAGCACGTTTGGGGCTATGAGCTTTCAGAACTGGCACTGGTTGCAAAAGTTAGGGTCTTGTGAAGCGTCATTTGCGGCCAAAGCAGGGCCGTCGCCAACGGGGGGGGCAGTGGTGCCCGGCCCCCCATTTAAAATCGGTCCCCCCATTTCACGATTGGCCTCCGGTTGCTACATATATCCAATACTGTATATTTAAAATGTGGCCCTCCTTTCTGGTTTTTGGCCCCTCCTTCTGGTTTTTAGCCCCCCTGCTGCTAAATCCTGCCGACGGGCCTGAGCCAAAGTGGTCTAATGGGTAGGTGCGTTCAACACTAGGCTAGCTCTCATATGACACTTTACTAAACCATTTTTCCAAGCCGTGGTGCTGGGATCAACCCAGAAAGATACTAAAACGTGAAACAGTCACCACCCTAAATTTAGTTAAAAACTCAGGTTTCGAAGCGAAAATGCAGCTAAACAACGCTTTTTTAAGAATTGTACTCCGTTAATAATGGTGATCCGCTTTGTCCCTAACAAAAATATAAACAAAAGGTCGAAGAAGAACAAGCGGTTTGACGAGGCACTAACTGCTATGTCAAAATTTCGCTTATCAATTTGAAAGTTTCAGCAATTTGCAGCAGTACTCTAATGTTATAAAGCTTCATGCGGGCAAATTGAGGCCTGTCTAAGACAAAATAATATACGAACAAATAGATAAAAAATGCCTTAAAACTACGAACAGTTTAAACCATCTCCCAGGTTGACACTTCCAGCATATTTGTCGTTGAATACCAACCATTTACGAAATTTTCGATCAGATAACTTGTCTCAAGATAAATCTTGTAAGGAGATAATAATTAACAAGAAAGACAAAGAAAAATTCCAATAAAATTTATTATAAACGATTAGAATATAAAATTTCATCTTCATTCTTTGAAAGTTTCTACAAATGTCGATATTGCTATGCAATGTTTTGAAAATTTCGGGAGGGGAAATGCCCCAAATGCCCCCCTGGTTGCGCGCCTGGTTCAAGGAACTGATATTTGTTTTCCGTCTGTTGGGAAAGTCATAAAAATTATTACTAAACCTTGGTTGCCACAAATAAAACTGTTCCAAGAATTCTAATGTTTCTATATTCCTCTGATCATAAAATATGTTTGCTCACCTAGTACGCCGTATTTAGGGCACAGCAGTGGTGTAGCAAGGGGAGGGGGTGCCTGGGGGTCCCGGGCGGCATTTTCTGGGGAGCGGCAAATTGTTGATTGAAAATAGTTTTTAAAAGCAGTTGTAAACTTTTAAAGTTTTTGTGATGTGTAAGCCCCAAACTCGTAACGTAAAAAACTGGAAAATGTGGAGCAGCAAATCAATAAAAGATTTGCTCAAAACTCGCGGTCAACTAAAGGGTGCTAAATACCCATGTGTTTGTCATGAAATCTGGTTTTTTGAAACACTTACTTGTGGGCGCTTTCCCCCAGTCCCTGCACCTTCATCCACGGTCGTCCGCTGGGGATGGGCAAAACAGGCATTTTCCTCTTGAAAATCGGGACTAAGTATCAAAAATTTCTAGAAAATCTGAAGCCAGCAGCTTAATTCCAATTCATTGATCTAATTCTTGCAATAACACTTTATTTGTCGGTATGGTACTCACACAGATTCTGGTGTCATGTTCACTGTTCTGGTGTCATACAATGACAGGGTCGGATCCAGGGGAAAGGAAGATTGGGGCGATCGTCCCCCCTAGAACCTACGAAGGTAACTTTATTCAACATAATTTTTTACAAATCGGAAAACAGCATTCACCGCGAGGTCATTTTGTCGTCCATTGTTTTGTCACAGCAGTGTTGTGAAGTACACTTCATCCCTCTTATAGTAGCGAAGCCGTTATGAGACTTCTACCAAATATTGCTGAAATCGCCCTCCCTAATTTACTGGGCATTTCCGCCCCTTTGCACTTGTGCATAGATTGCAGTTCGCTCATGCCCGCTCATTTGCCTGCAGAGGCAGGTTGCGAACCTTGCGGGCGGATTTTTCTACTGATGATCTTTGTTGCGTAACAATAACAGGCAACGAATCTGTAAAGTTTCACTTCAAGTTACTATAGTTAGGCGTTTTTCCGCATGTGACACTGTCAACTTCAGGCATCTTTGGCAAGTAACGCAGCGAGACAATGACTGCTGATAGCGTAAGACACTCACTTTTATACTGTTTGAAAAGAAGCATGAGTGAATCTGTGCTCTGTAACAATGATTTCACAAGTTTGAAAAATCCATCGTTAGTGTGAGATGAGTGTGGTCAATGTGCCTGAGTGAAAAGCTTAATCAAGCTACACTTATACATGCTTCTTTTCACAGTATAAAACTGCGTGGCTTGTTAGATTACCTCTACGAAAAGCCTGTGGGACTACGTCTTAGTCGTTGAGGCTTAGTTCTGATTTTCAACGAGTAATAAGTGTTTTTTCAAGCCTGTGTGGTGTTTTAATTTTCTGAAGTTCTTAAATTGTCCGATAGTCGTGTCAAGATACAGGTCCATTTCTCGTTGTTTGAAAAGTTTTGCGAGAATGTCTAACTTCCTTGTAATTTCACCACTCATGTTGATCTGGCCGTTGATTGTTCTTAAATTATGACTTATTTGTAGAAAGTGCTCGCAAAAATGGATATTAGGCAGTTTGTGAAAAGAAAAACATTTCTGATAACCGAAGTGCAGAAAGCAATTCAGACAAAAGATTTGAGAAGTGAGTTCTGTTCAACCAGCGCAGACTAATGAGAGAATCGCAAACGTAGTTGTTGATTCAAGTCCAATTCATAATCAGCTGTATGCAGCTCGCGATGATAATGATATTTATGGGCCAATTCAGCAAAAACTGTAATGGATGACAGAAAGTACACTTTTGTTGCAAACTCGCATACACCACAACTTGAATAACATTTTGAAATATTTTGAAAAATAAACATTTTTAGATGCAAATGGTCTGCGTGCTTTCATGGGGCATTTTCTTTTCGGTGAAGAAACAGTAAAACGTTTTACGAACGTCTATTTGCAGTGCAAGCTGAAAAGGATAAGGAAAATGTCGACGTTACCCCCACTGGAAAAGTTTCTGCGGACATCAATGCCTTCCACCCCATTGAAGGCCATTTCCCACACCGAGTCAAATGTCCTTTTTAAACAAAGGACAGAGCTGGCATTCCGCCGCAGGCTAGCAAACGTTACTGCTCCGGTTGTTCGAAGATAAAATTGAACAACCGGAGCAGTAACGTTTGCTAGCCCTACCAATCAAAATATGATAAAAGAAGACCCTACTTCGAATCAAGTTAAACAGTCAAAGCTATCTTAATCCTTTCTTTTATCGTTGTTGGATCCTTGGGACATCATTATATCACCTGAAATCAATCGTAATTGGCGACAAATGTTTCCTCGCACATCTCATGCTGTTGTTTAATTTCTGTGAAAGAATTTGGTCAACAAGTGTCACAGGCTACAGCCTTGTTATTAAGTGGGCTCAGCAACGCCAAATTTTTGCGGGTGAAGTGAAAAACTCTGCAAAGATAAAATTACTCAGTTGCAATTGAACTGATGTTTTTTGTATGATGTATCGGTATCGAATATGACATTCTTGAAGCGAGATAGTGCAGTTTGTGTTTACGCTTGAACTGCAAGTGGGGTAAATCGGTGCTAGTCGATAGACATCGTTGGTTTCCTAGAAGGTTTAACTCCTTTCTTCAACGGTACACGCAGCATTTGCAGTCATAGAAAAAGCCATTTCGACAAGAAAAGCTTAGGTAAGGTCTTGCTCTGAGTTTGATAAAGTAGAGGCGATGAACCTTAGTCTGAAAACCTAACACGAGGGCAAACGATTTGTTCACTTATGATTGGGGTGGAGGCTTTTATCAAAAGGGACGTTAACCAAAACAATTACACAACTTGGCAATGGCTGCACTGGTTAAAGTTGTTCAGTGCAATTATCGTTGCAAATTGTAATCACTGCTTAGTATTAAACGCTTGGTAATACAGTTTTCGAAAGACACGGCTGTTGGTAACGAAAGAAGGTGACGGGTAATACTATGCACGCGCTTATTGGGATGCAGCCCAACCTAATAGCAAGACCAAGTTTGCAGATAGCGATGAAGGTTGCGAGCAACACTTTTCAACAAGAGATGTTTCAAGCCTATTTGACAAATTTTTATCTAAACGTGTCCCTCGCTTTAGGGGGCCCCGCGCCAGTGGAGACAGAGTTAACGTTTGAAGCCGTATATATATTCTAAAAGAAATAAACCTCTACTGAAACGTGAAGTGAACCCTGAAGCATTTTTACGTTACTGAGGTTAGATTTATCAAATTAATTATTATAGTCAAGTATATTCACTATATATACTTTAATTTAGATAAAGGCGGGTATACTACACGAAATATAAACATATATAAATGTTTACATCTGTAAATTAGTTACCCCTCATCACTTCTCAAACTGGGTCTGGCAAAACCACATGTTTTGCGTTTTTTGTGTGTTCCCCTAAAACAGTGTTTCTTAATCTTCTTACGTGACCCAAATAACTTGTGATAAAACATTGCTTGCCCCACTGCCTCGTTAGCATAGCCTATGCTTTTATACCTATAAACAAGCACACACTATTCTAATGTAGCGAATTTATTCCTGTTTCCAATTCAGTGAAAATCTTGCTGCGGAACACAATCAGTGTGTTTGCAGCGTCACGCTGTGGTGATTATGATGTCTAGATAACTGTTTGCAGACACATTTCTTTTCTAACTACATGGAAAACTGCACTATGATCCACCAGTGGGCTATGGTCCACAGTTTGAGAAACCCGTACCTAGAATGAGTAAACAATTAAGGCTAAGTGGTGCGGCTTGCCACAAACCAAAAGCCAACAGGAAAGAATATTCAATGAAGTATGTTGGGTCCACAGATAAATGTGTAAAGAAGGCAAAGAAAATAGGAAGAAAATGATGAAAAGGTGGTGAACAAGCAGAAAGAGCAAGACCCATAATTGAGAATGAAAGACAAAACCCATTTCAGTTTGTGAGTGTTTGATTCTCATGTTCAAGATGTTTTGATATTCCTTACATCTTTACTGAGCACGAAACATGATCTTCTTTCATTTTAAATTCTTGTAAGAAAATTTTGAGGGGTGAAAAGGGCGGCACTTTTTCGGTCGGCCCCGGGCGCGGCACTTACCTTCGCTACGCCACTGGGGAGCAGCCTAATCTATGAAAAAAATTTTAGGTCACTGGGTTAAAAGCATCTTTGCAAGCTTTCCGACGTTAAAAAATGTTGATCCAATCGACAAAAGTTTTGAGTGAAAACCTTTCGATGAAAAGCCCGAACTGGGAAAAAAAAACTAGTTAATTTGCTGTGTGGCACTACAAAATTTCCAACAGCACTGATGTATAGCCTACTCAAGCGTAGACGAAGCTTGTGCATACAGTAGGTATAATTTTTCTTTTTGCGGTCAAGATAACTTTATTATTATGGTTCAACACATTTTAACGTTTTTAAATATCTGGAATAACTAGCAAACACGCGGAAAATTTAAAATTGAGGATACAAAGTAACACAGCTAACAAACACTCTCCTACGAAGATGAATTTTGAAAATCATTGGATATGGTGGTTAAGGTATGTACTAATATATTCTACAGATCATGGGCGTCGGAAATATTTTTTTCAGGGGGGACAATAGTGGATTTTTCCAGAGGATCAAAACGATATTTCCAGGGTGGGGGTAAAAAGTGGTGAAATTTCATTTTACCCACTAGAAACTAAAAAGGCAACCATTTTTTGCTAAACATTTTAATAGAAAAATGTCAAATTGCAAAATCCAGGGTGGCCTTGGATCCCTTTCTCCCTTCCGACGCCCATGCTACAGATGCTGAGAGTATCGACGCGCTTTTTCACCAGTGCACCTGTATACGCACCTTGTCATTGGATCCCGAAGTCTGGAAAATCTCCTGTATGTCGAACCGAGCTTGGCCACACTCTAGGTTTTCCTCATCTGACTGGGCTACGCCGTAGGTCTTTTCCAGTAAGGAAGATTTGATTGTTAGAATTTCTTGTTTGGGAGATTTGCGAAACCACCTGATAATTCCGTTTTCGTTTGTTTCGTAAATGTAATAAGACCCGGCACCGGCTGCAGGAAGTAGGGTAACCACAAGTGCACTCACAACAGCTGCCACAATTAAGCCAAGAACCAGATAGAGAACTGACGCTTTATCCATTTTATTATCAGCAGTCAGTGCAAACACCCAAATGAATACGCAGACTAAAAAAATGACATGCAAGCCATTTGCTTGGGGTGATTATGCGAAATAGTCTTTCGAAAAAGTAACCTGAAATTGTTGTTTCAGCAGTGAATTACTCAAAATTAGAGGCTTACAAAATATTTTTCAGTCGCTAGTAATTAAAAACGAGATCGAATAAAATTTTGTGCATAAGTGTACACAGCAAGAGCTTTCTCTACTTTAAGAAATTTAATTGCATCAGAAAATTATCTCTTGAATAAATACGTTTGCTCCCTGCCTATAGTTTTGCATTTTTTGTGCCTAGTAAAGTCAGTATTTAAAATTTTTTAATCTTGGATAGATGAAAAAATGATGTTCATGTATTATTAATCAAAAGCTGCAATTACAAGTACCCTTGTATTTATATGTCATTTTTGTTTGTTGCCAGAAAAGTTGAAGGAAGATTTGAAACATCTTGTGCCCCTCGACTAGGCATGTTTATCAATGTATAAGGTACTACCGTAATATGTGTCTACCAGCAATGAATATAAGGCAAAGGGCCATCAAAGCTTTACGCTTTGCTCTTGAATTACTGTGTTATTTAGCTGTTGATGTAAAGAACTCTGCTGAAATGTGTTTTTATTTTTCTATTTTTGTTGTTGTTTGAAACTGAGTAATTACTTCCAAAGCATTTTTGCTCAAATTTGGAAAAGCACTATAGTTTGCGACCTGCAAACTTCTCATCGCAATATTGTGCTAATGAATATTTTTAACATTCAGAAATCGCGAAATATATGCAGCTGACGGTGTTGGGATTTGTTTGACTTGGATACTAGCCGTAAACTCTCTTCCGACTTGTCTGCAAAACACAACATCACCTTTTTCGGAAAAGCAATATGCTCATTCTGCCTCTACCACCAATGTTTTAATCTCTTTTTGAAGCAACATCACGTTAATTTTTCGTCATCTTTCCGTAAGAGCCGCAACTACTTGATTTACGTTATTGAATTATTATACTTTCTTTCGGGAAAATGTTATTTTGAAACCTACGGAACAATAAACTTTTTGACTGCAACCTTCTGAAGATGACTACACCTCACTAATCCAGCAACGTGACATCAGTTACTTTGGGCTCATCAAGAACTTTTTCTTGGCTGACCCAACTTTGTTTACGAGAATGCGTTTGCTAGGCATGACAAGCAATTCAACAAACACTGGTTTAGAAAATTTACAACAACTATAAATAACAATCCCGAACATCACAGAGCCGTGTTCAAGGGTGTCAGCAGTGCCTGCAGAGATTATTTACCCGCTGGAGCAACTCTCTTGCTGACAGCATGTCTGCAAATCAAAGTCAAACATTAATTTACAAAGCACACATTCGATCATAAAATATCTTGAACGAAGGGCTGAAGCAAAGCACTCAAATTTTTTTTACGTCTTCTCTTGATTTTTATACGCAGAATCATTGTTTCGCAATTCTGCGAAAACGTTTATGAATTGCTGTGTAAAAATAATTGTTTCAAAGTATTACCTTTGAAGTTTACTTGGGACTTTCTGTTTCAATGCGGTCGTGTTGCTATTTGTATAAAAGCTGTCACAGTAAAACGGGTTACCTTCCACGAGATGTCAGCCCCTGCGATTTGGAAGCTTGTACTCAGGCCGTTGAGAGAAAAATCGTTCCCAGTGACAAGCGATATCGCTCGGTTGGCTGCAGAAAACTTATGTCTTGATGAGGTGATAAACGGTAAATGAAGTCACGGGAATTTGCTTATCTTTGAAATAATTTTTTGAAAATGAAATACAACTATAATTTCCATAGGAGATTTACTACTTTCTTGATTATAATCAACTGATATTTCAGTTTTACTATGTATAATGATTTGCATATACTTAAAAGCACTAGTGTTTCTGTATGCTTTCGAGGAATCAGTCGACTGCCATATGCTTTCGTCTTTTTGCGATGATTCAAACTTGCACATATCTCTATTCAAGTATGTACTTTCCACGATGGGTGTAAGCAAGGAATCGATCAGCAAATTTTTAATAGGAAATCGATTTCACGTAAAATTACGCATCTTCAGTCCTAAAAATTGCAAGCAAAGCTTACGGGTAAAAAGTTGAAAGGCTGAAGTAACAGCAGAGAAAAAACAAACTCAAGACTACAATCAAAATTTCGTAACACAAGCTCATAAATCATAACATCTTAACAAACTGACTGACATCAAGAATACTAGTGGCGACAAAAAAAACTGTGACTCATGAAATAAGTGTTTACGCAAAAATTAAAAAGACGTTTACTCAAATTTGAGTACTGAAATTGCTCAAATGAGTACTCAAATTTGAGTACTCAAATTACTCAAATGAGTACTCAAATGAGTGCTCAAATTTGAGTAAACGTCTTTTTAATTTTTGCGTAAACACTTATTTCATGAGTCACAGTTTTTTTGTCGCCACTAGTATTCTTGATGTCAGTCAGTTTGTTAAGATGTTATGATTTATGAGCTTGTGTTACGAAATTTTGATTGTAGTCTTGAGTTTGTTTTTTCTCTGCTGTTACTTCAACCTTTCAACTTTTCACCCGTAAGCTTTGCTTGCAAGTTTCAGGACTGAGGATGCGTAATTTTACGTGAAATCGATTTGCATATAGTCTGTACAAAAACAATGTGTAAGGTAAATTGGAGTTAAAGCAAACACAAAAATATTAAAACTATCAATCCCATGGGTTATATTTATTTTTTCTCCTGATGTTAGCTTTTAATTGCCCTTGTTTGTTCATTTAAGAGTCCCTGATGCCCAAGCATCTGTCGCTTAGTAGCTCTATAGTAAATACAACATGTAAAACAGAGTTTGCTTGCCAACGGTCTGGTGAGCAGTTGACTCTCAAAAAGTTCATGTGCAGCCAAATGCAACCAAGATCAGTGTATTATAAGTAGCGCAGCGCAATTGTAAGAATCGCTTCCAGCACACCTGTCATTTTATGTCTTTAAATTAACTTGCAAAAGTGCCGATGAATGTCTAGGAGTGAACACAAGAACATTGCAAACACTAAGATCTACGTAAAAAAGCTACAAGTGAGAAGCCACCCGACCTAACTGAGCATCAAATAAGTTCAAATTTCTATCGGTTTCCCAATTGTAGAAACATCTTTGAAACGCGTTTTCAAGAATCAAGTGTTTGTTAGTTCTGTTTGACTTCTTGTTTTGCGCTACTTTCAAAGCTTTTTTGCATGTTACATAGTGAACTGTATGAAGTCACTTTGAAGCTAACAATGCGGAAACATGTGAGCGTGATCTTTATTTCATGATTTTCAACATGAGTTCATTAAGTTGTTCTCTTGTTTTTGTAAAATTAAAATATTTTTGAAAAATCACGTTACAACATGTGTTTGTGTCTTCTGAATCAAGAAAAATTATTCAAAAAAACAGTAAAAGTATTTGGGTCCATTACAGTGGTGCTCAACCTCTTCTGGCCCATTGACCATCTTTTCAGAAAAATATCCGATGGACGGACCACTTTGCTATGCTGACACCTCAAGACCTTATAGAAACTGTATTGCACATAGGTCAGTGAACGCAAGGGCATGTTTAAACTTATAGCCTTAATAAAATACTCAAGGGTTTGTGAAACTCTCTGTGAACCACTATGACCACCGGTGGTCCACCTGAATTAGGTTGAGAATAAATGGTCTAGTATGAACGTAACAGAAGCTTACTACACCAAGATTCTGAGACACAGGTGAAGCGAACTATTAGGCTTAAGGATCTTTTCAAATTATTTCTTGGTGCGAGGCCTATTGAGATTCTGGATTGCCTTGCATTAAGTTTGGTACTCCAAACACAAATGTACACCACAACTGAGGCACGAATTGCTTTGTTGCCCACTTGCATCAATGTTTTATGTTTACTTTGTTCGAAAGAATTTTTAGCCAAACATATCTCAAAAAAGCTTCGCCAGGTTGCAAGCTGAAAGCAGCACAGTTCAGTGTTTTTTACTTTTCTTAAAGGTTTTTGAAAGGGTGTCGTGGTGGAGCTTTAGGGTGTTAGCACCACTTTCCCTTCCATGTCTGAAACTTTCACAAAAACGCAAGTTTCCGTCCAAAGATGCTGATTTATTTGAATACGACATTCACTTTTGGTTAATAAACTAAAGACAATTTTATAAATAGAAAGGTTGAATATAGGCGTACATACTCATTAATTTACTCATTTTCGTGCCCACTTTTCCTTGGTGAGAGGCGCGGGGGCAGCAGCAGCCCTAGGAGGAACCAAAATACCTCACGGTCAACAACGATTTCAGATAGTTCTGCTGGCTCCACACCAAGACGGTACCAAGCAAGGTCGATGTAGTCACTCCACCTGGTCCTTGGACGAACTTTGGGCCGCTTTCCTGAACTGTAGACTGTAGCCAGAAGGACTTAGTTCGCTGTTCTTTCCTGGGACATTCTAGACACATGGCCGAACTAACATAGCTGGGATCTCTCGATTCGGAGAAGTGCCTTGACATCCCGTGCTTTACGGATTTCATACCTTTGGTCTTTGTCACGAAGTGTCACACCGAGAATTCTTCGCAAATAGCCTATCACATCTCTGCCGTTTATTCTTTTGACACTATTCTTTCAGTCGTCACGTAACATTCATGATCACAGGTGAAGATCGGAACAAAGACCGATTTAAAAACTGAAAGCTTTGTGCTCTTTGAAACTCCCGTTTCGTCACCTCGGAACAATAAAGCTCACGCAGAACTGCGTTTGCTTTACCAATCAGTGTATCAATCCCTTTGTTCCGATTTCCGTCACTCGTGAATACCACCCCTAGGTACTTACACGCCTCCACTTGCTGCAGTGTATTGCCGCTTACTTGCAGAAGACACTGCCATGGGCGTCTTGAGAGACACAATACCTCAACCTTTTGATTTTCGTTCCTGCTTGGTCGCACGCAGCAGAAAGCCGATCAAATGCATGCTGAAGGCCCTGTTGAGAAGATCCACGCATGCAGTACCAATCCGTTCGCAAAAAGCAAACGGTTCATCATGCAGTTCCCAACAGTGGCACCCTTGACGCTTCTGTGACTGTCTATCCAATTCATACAGACCAGGGCTCTTCAATTTTTTTGGGAGAGGACCACATAAGCTATTGCACAACAGTTCGAGTGCCAGACATCTTGTGTGATGTCATTTTTTCGGGGATATATTACATTTTGCCAAATCAACACATTTTTCGTAAATATATTATTTTTCATTATTGGCAAAATGTGTTTTGCGGCCGGGTGAAATGGCGCCGCGGATCGAATTTGGCCTGCGGCCGTAGTGTGGAGAACCCTGATATAGACTATGACTAGGAGTGGTGACAGTACATGCCATTATTGGAGTCCAACACCAACGCTGAACGGTTGTGATTTAACTCCGTCAACAGAGACACAAATCTTCTGAACAGGAATGCAGTTACTTGACGGCCAGCAAGAGGCACCCGTCAACACCGTTCTCCCACAACACCCCCCAAAGCTTTTCACGAGGAATCCGGATTCCAGCCATATACTTTCCCCAGGTCGACAAAACATACGTATAAGTCTTTGGCATGCTCCCAGGATTTCTCGATAATTTGCTGGAGAGTGAAAATTTGTTCTGTAGTGCTACGGCCACGACGAAAACCGCACTGGGAATCATCCAGCTTTGATTTAATTATTTTCGCGGCAACTTGGCATACACTCTTCCTGGGAGGCTATTGCCGCGGTAGTTGGTTTATTCACTCCTGTCTCCATTTTTTGTATGGGACGATCAATTTGCTAATCTTTCGGCACCCTTCCGAAACGCCGGTGTTCTCATGAAACGCCATGCAACTTCACACACACGAGTCAGCCAAACCACCCAGCGTTCTAAGTTCCCCTAATTTACTATCAAACGTTTCGCAGTTAGCTTTTAAAGCTCGATTTTAGCAGCAGCATCAGAGAACTTATTGATGCACAGTTCTACGGAAGCTTTCATCTGTGCAAATTCAAAACATCCCGCCTGAATAACTTTGCTCAGTTTTGTCAGGTGAAGTGCCTATGTTGACAAACAAACGAAAGCACCATGTTGAAATTTTTTGTTTTTATAAGTCGCAGTGAAACAACGCACATTGCATCATATATATATTTTCTGACAGCTGCTTCAGTGCGGCCCACATAGCCAAAACCTCACTCCTAGCTCTCACTGTTGCCTCACTTGACAACCACCTTGTTTTGCATGCACGCTGCAACTACCGACCTTTTGTCTTCATTGTAGTCTGATGCATCGCCAGGCAAGCCGATCGCAACGATGAAGTAGTAAAACACTTCCATATTTGCATAAAAGTGCTTTCGCAATTTCGTACACCTTACTGTACAAATCTGCGGCAGTATAGTAAGAGGCCGAAACGAGGCGGTGCGCATGACAATGTACATATACCAAGCTTATACAATTTTTGCTTCCACCTTCTGCGCCAGAAACATGTGTCGGCCTACAACTTTGCAGCCGTCTGTTGCAATTGTCACGTGCAGAAAAACATGCTTTCCTCAAATCGTTTTACTTCAACACAAGGCAAAACCATATCTAGGCTTTCAGAATTTAGGGTGTCATTGCAAAATTTTAGGGTGCCATTTTGACACGAGATTCTTATCTTCAGTTGCCATACATGTGTTTCCCTTGCAATCTATTTTTACATTTTTCGCTTGCACCTAAGGGTTGGTGACAAGTTGATCTAACCTTGAATTTTAAACCTCACAATGAAAAAGCAAATAACCTACCAGCAAGCTGAGGGCACTACTTAGACTGAAATGTCGTCTAAAGAACATGGAGTTATTTCTGTGTGCTGATCGACAGGTAGATATGTATCAAAACGAATTGGAGTAGGGGCTCTGCATCCCAGAAGTGTTTAAAGAAAAATGGGATCGAACTAGCTCAAAACATGTCACAGTAATCGTCCCAGGATAAAAATGCACTATAGATAAAGTGGCGCTGTATAGCTGTCAATTATATTCTCAAATCAAAAGTGCACAAACTATTCATAACCAATTATATCCATAATTAAAGTAAAGTTCGTTCGTCGTAAAGCATTGGCGTTGATACATCACTGAAGATAGTATAGTCATTGATAGGCAAAAATAAATATGGTTGTCAGCAGTGGCGTATAGCGAGGCTAAGTGCCGCCCGGGGCCGACCATAAAAGTGCCGCCCTTTCCACCCCTCTAATTTGCTTACAAAAATTTCATATGAGAGAAAATCATGTTTCGTGTTTATCTATTTAAAGATATAAGGATTAATAAATCATCTTGAAAATCATAATCAAATACTCACAAACTGAAATTAGTCTTTCTTTTCATTGTCGATCATACGTCTTGCTTTTTCTGCTTGTCGCCACCTTTCTCGTCATTAGTTTTTCTGTTTTTTGCTTTCTTTACATATGCATATACGAACCCGACATGTTTTGTCAAATTTTTTTCCTGTTGGTTTTTACTCTCCGGTAAGCCCACCGTATGGCTTTTTAAAATTTACCCATTCAAGGGAATCAAAACAAAAAAATTAAAGGATGTGATGGCGGTCTACCTACTTTACAGATGGTAAGCATTTATTTTTGTTCAAATTTCATGTTCCCCGTCTTTAACCAAAAAAAGTATTTATACTGCATATAGCAGGCTATAATAATAAATCTGATAATATGATCTCAGTGATGTGAAAAACGTTTCATTGTTCACTCTACGTTTCAGTAGTGGTTTGATCTTCTTAGAATATATAAAAGGCTTCAAACGTTAACTGTGTCGGCCCATGCGCGGAGCCCTCCATAGGTGCGGGAACCATTTTGATAAAATATCTTAAAACAGGTTTAAGAGCGGCTATGGATGAGAAGCGCTGGCCTGCAGTCTTCATCGTGATTTGCGGACTTGGTCTAGATCAGTGGTTTCCAAAGTGGGCGGTACCGCTCCCTTGGGGACGGTGAGAAACTCTAGGGGGGCGGTGAAGCAGAAATGGGCTGTTGGGGGGCGATAGGAGACCCACTCTATAATTACATTTCTGTTGTCATACTATCTTTGGGTGACCTAATGTCATAAAAAACAGTATGATCAACAAACATGTATGCATGTAATTTGTAAACAAAAACTTAGCCTTTTAGAAACAAAACGGAGGTGAAATGCTAGGATATAAATTGATGAACTGCAGTTTCCATCACTAAAGGTAAGCTGCACAGTAAAATTGTCCTTCTCTATAATGAAATGATTGATTGGAATTTTCGTCAGCTGTACTTCGTGGCACTGGTAAACTGCTACTTAATAATGCCCGTTTTGTTACAGTGACTATCACCGGTCAGGTGTGAGAATGCACGCTTGCACATAGGATCAGCCTGTAACCAAAAGCTTGAGCTAATTTTTGATGGAGTGGTTTAAAGGTCACAAATATAATAATAACCTTGTACGAGTTCAATTCGAAAGCAGAAAGGCATTTTATATGTTTTACAGGTAGTGTTAGCTGCCAACAAGAATAAGTTACCTAGAGGCATGGGCGTAATTTTGTTATAAAATGTGGGGGGACAGCTTGATATAAAACCAATAAAGTCATCGGGCCTATGCGGAAGTGAAATTATGTAAATACAGATTCCCAATCTTGTTTTTAGTGGTGTTTTCAAAGCAACACTAATCACGCTTTGCTTTATCCCTACAAATGATTTAGAAATTAATAAACTTAATTTTGTTGCTGGGCATGGTACTGTAGTTCA
>Ga0210059_1004314_pt1 | contig 22904 bp, 13 predicted proteins | sample Ectturendosymbi2_FD_188042 | JGI IMG/M metagenome (GOLD analysis project Ga0210059, IMG submission 188042) | Ecteinascidia turbinata endosymbiont from Florida, USA - Sample 2 (SPAdes) (version 2) | ecosystem: Host-associated > Tunicates > Ascidians > Unclassified | place: Key West, Florida...
TGCATAGAAGGGCCCCGGTTAAGACACTTCGACATGGATGTTTTATGCAGAATTTTTCAACAATGTCTGGTTGCGATGTTCCAAATTGAAAAAATGATGGCTTGTTTTCCTGTACTTTTCCAAAAAAGAGTGTTTTTATAGTTTAAAGTGCCAAATATCATCAAAACAACACACTGTCTTGCGCAATGTCGATTAAAGATCACTTAATAAAATTAACAATGTGGTGACAGGGGGCCCAAAAACTTCGAAATGACCGGCCAGGGGGTGTTGCCGCCCCTCCTGCCTCCCCGTCAGTTTCGCCACTGCGAGAGATATGTCCAGATACCTGTAGGTCCAATACGCAACCAATCGTACGCCCTCACAGCGAGAAATCCTACATTCGCGCAATCCTTGAAAAGAGTTCTCTCTCACTTTTGTTATTGCTGAGACAGTGTATTTCAGCCAGGGCTGTGGAGCTGGAGCGGGAGCCCAAGCTATTTTGGACGACTCCAACTATAGCCGGAGCTGGAGCCAAAAACTTTTAGATGGTGAAGCCGGAGCCTGAAATTTTGTTTCCGGCTCCACCCTGGTTTATGCTGTGTGAGATCAGGGCTTCTCAAATATTTTTTCACATGTCCCGCTATGCATCAAATACAGCATATCATTTTGCAACACCTTATCTATACTGGTGTAGTAATACATCAGTACAAACAATACTTTGGCTTTGGGTTCACTTTTCACTGGACCAATGCCTGGGGCTAGAGCCGGAGCTGTCTGAAATTGGAGTTCCGGCTCCACAACCCTGATTTCAATACACTCTTACCATAGTGAAACAATTGTTGTTTGATGAATAAGCCCTCTCCACATTTTTTTGTATATACTCCCTTCATTTCATCACTCGTTTCGCCGAAAACCTGTTTTGAATGCTGCATACTTTAAGGAAACAATAGTTTGTAGGACTTCGGGTTCATTTCACCAACGTTCATTAGAACCCTTGAAGTCCCGCGTGAGCCACTTTTTTGACCCGACTTTGCAACTTTTTGCAACTTCATAACCCACCAGCCGATTGAGCTGGCCAAGTAAATTAGACATTTCAAAGTTTTGATTAAGCAACAAAACACGACGTTGCAACGTGGCAAAGATAATCGTTTAAACCTCCTTAAGTCCCGGGCCGACCACTTACTTGCAGAGCTTTGCAACACTATAACTCGCCAGCCGATTGAGCTATGAAGCTGTTCAAACCATCTACGGATTCGGGAAGTCTTCTACTTCAGATTAAAAAATTTTTTTCGTTTTGGGTTGGGATTCGTTGTGAGTGACATCACAGTGGGTGCATGTTTTAACGCCTTCGTGGCTGAGGTTACTGGCCCTGGAGACCAACCCATCGAGCCATTTTTTGGCTCAAGTTGTTTTTGGATTCTAGGCTGTCATCCGAGTCTTCAGAGGCTTTGATTGACTTGCTAGCATATCTGGAGCCAAAATTATGGCTCAAAGCAAAAATTGGGAAAAATTCAAGTCCCACAAACGCTAACCCTGGGTGTTTTTCACCCTATGGCCATAACTCGCCAGCAGATGGAGCTAGAGAGCTGTTCAAACTCTCTAAAGATGGGGAAAGTCTTGTAGCTTGCAATACATTTTTTTTTCACTTTTGGATGTCGTTTTTTTGTTTATATTTACATGATAGAAGTATGTTTATGCATATTTTGTTTACATGTGGATGACGTCAACATCCCCTTGGAGCCGACCAATCGAGCCGATTTCGTGGCTCAATGTTTTATTGGATTCTAGGCTATAATACAAGTCTTTACAGGGTTTCTGGTTCCAAAATTATGGCCAAAATACCGCAAATTAATTATGGAAATCCCCGCAAATTCCTCACGGAATTCCTGAAATATTTCGAATTTTTTTGGCATGAATACTGAACCAGAAAGGCAAGAAAGTCGATCAAGCGCTCTAAAGACTCGGTTTATAGCCTGAAATAAAAAAAAAATTATGAGCCACGAAATGAGCTCATTGGATCGGCCGATGGCATCATCAAACAAACTGCAAAACATACCACACTCATGACATCATCGACCAAAAACCCCAAACCCAAAAGTTGATATTTTTTTAAAATTCGAATCTAAACGTCAACACTTCACGAGTCTTTAGATGGTTTGAACGGCTCTCTAGCTCAATCTGCCGGCGAGTTATGGCTGGCCAAAGTTTGCCCTGAGAGGGAATATTATACCTTTCGTGAAACGTTTTGATTTTTGTCAAAAACTGGGATTTTGAGTCATAATTATGGATCCAGATATGCTAGAAAGTCAATCAAGCGCTCTAAAGACGTAGATCATAGCCTAGTTTCCAAAAAAACTTGGGCCAAAAATTGGCGCCCATGATGAGGTAAACTTGCCAAAAAGGCGAATACATGCCCCCATTATGACGTCACCCACAGTAAACCTCACACCCAAAATGAAAAAAAAAATTTAATCTGAACTAGAAGACTTGCTGAATCCGTAGATGGTGTGAACAGCCTCACAGCTCAATCGGCTGGCGAGTTATGGTGTTGCAAAGCTCTGCAAATAAAAGTGGTCGGCCCGTGACTTAAGAGGTTTAAACGATTAGTTTTGCCACGTTGCAACGTCGTGTTTTGTTGCTTAATCAAAACTTTGAAATGTCTAATTTACTTGGTATCATTGTGCGAGAACATCATCTTCTACAGAAATCTCGCGCTGGAGTAGTGCTAATTTCAAATTTACATAGGCAAAATGAAGTAGCTCCAGTGGCGTACACAGAAAATTTTTATGGGTGGGTTTTCATTCAGTGGTAAATGGTGATCATTTGTTTGTGGTGTGCACTCTTTGTGACGTCACAATTTGACGTCGTATTCATGTTTCCAAACCACCATTTTGGCGAAGTTTGTTGACATAATACGCACATCCTTCTACACGCACTCCCCTTGTTTTATGTGTCATTGCGCTGAATATAAATTATCAACGCGCCATGTCGGATATATAAAATAAACTCAAGGATGCGACACAGCAGTTCATCACTGCAAAAATATAGGCTGCACATTAAAATAGGGGAGTAAAACATACTCATCACTTCGTCAGAGAGCAATTTAAAACTGCAAAATGATGCTGCGCTAATGTCTTGTCGAATACGAGCAGTGGAGCACAGAAAGTGTGCGGCTGGACTGTCTGACGCACACCCCGGTTTGCAAGATCGAAACTCGCTAAATACACAAGAATTGAGAATGCGCATAAAGTATGCAAGAAAATTTTTTGTTATGTATAGAAGTTAGCAAATTTTTAGTTTTTCTTTTTCCCTGCTGAGACATTGTGAAATGCCTGAATGCTTCTATGTTAAAAACTGCTGTTTCTGAGCTCGTGCAACAGTTCTATCATGCTAAAGAATTCGGTAATGTAGCCAACACGATCAGCGCTTGCGCTGATCAGCCATAGCAGACAACATAAAGACAATTGTTCCGGATAAAATGAACTACTGCAGAACACAATCTTAAGCATGCGTAGTGGACGCGGTCTGCAAAAAGTGGTGAGATGGTTTCTGGATGCAGACGATAACCCTGATCCCCACCAAATACATTATTAGTTTTTGGTCCATTTACAATGTTCCTTGAACTTTACATGCAAATTTATTCCGTGGTATTTGCATTAAGTCGACAAATTAACAAGCAAAAAGTATACGAAAACAATTAATCTCCTTTGTGCGGGTAATAAAGTTTTTGTAAAATATCAAGCTCAAGGTGGGGTTACCCCACCTTGCGTACGCCGTTGAGTAGCTCATGTGTTTCTGCAGACGCAATAGTTTGGCCAAGTACGAAGAATGTGGAAACAGCTGCCTTTGCAGCTTTGAATATGTGCCCATCACTCGGTGTGACTGCAGAAGAAGCTTTACAGCTGATGAACGTTGTTTTTCTCGGTAAAATTGAAAACAACAAGTCATCCCTTCTGTGGAAGCATTTTCTGGATGAAGAATCAGCATCCTTTGTTGAAAAGGGGTAAACAATTGTTTTTGGAAGCAAATCAAATGTTTTCATCTTTCTATTTCTTTTTTTATCACAACACTTCTCTGCGCTCACCAGAAAATTTTCAAACACTTGCACCCAATGTAATAGTGACGCCCGGTGAGGTAAAAAAATAGTTATTAAACGTAAGCAAGAACTTCTTGTTATAATACACACTGTACCAGTATATGGTTGTCTATTACGCTTTGTCTGCTTGCAAGCAGATAATTCCACTAAACACGCCGATACTTGCGGTGGATATACATACCCACCAAACCATCGTGGAAAAAACACAGTTTTCGTTTACAGTGTGGAGTAGATTTTAGCGCATAGTTTAGAACAGGGGTGGCCAAACTATGCCCCGCTAGCCACATCCGGCCCGCCGACCAGTTTAAATCGGCCCGCCAATTACCTTGCGCATTTTTTCAAGCATCACGTTTCCGACTGTGCACAGCAGTGCAATAGCCTTGGCTGATGCCTGTCACGTAAATCGCACTGTATCCAGCCCTCCAGTGACCAGGCAGTCGCGAAATCAGTCCTCGGGCCAAAACGTTTGGCCATCCCTGGTTTAGAATAACAGCATCTTAACCTACCAAAGTGAAACCTAGAAAAGCTGAACGTGCACTTTGAACGAAAACACTAAATTTTTTGTTACAGCGGTATAGAAATGCAATATCTGGTTGTTTTTTGTTTGTCTAGTTGTAAATTAATAAATTATGAATTAATGTCTACGATGAATTTGCAAATATTTTGAAAAAAGTGGGTTCACCACGATCGCCGGAAAAAGTTGTTGGAAGTGTCCGTGCAGTCTTACGTCACGAATGCTTCTGGAGTGTCGATGAGACAGCTCACTGGTTTTTGATAAACATGAGCGAAGTTCTGTCAGGCATCACAGAATTTGCTTTGTCTGTTTGAAAGCATGTTGAAGTTCTTCACTTTGACTGAATATTAAGTGGTTTGCTTGTGCTTTAGGAAAATCAAATCTTAATAGCGTATCAATACTACTGCATAGTTCTTTCATGTGGCTAAAAGCAACTGAAATTTACCCATCTCAGTTTTCTTTGTAATTCACCTAATCAGAAATATCTAAGTTAATCTCAGCCACAGCTGAGTCACTCCGGGTTAGCCGCGCTTGCAGAAAAAGAGCATGGAGTTGACAGTGCAATTGTCAATTATCCACCAAGAAAGTCAATGTGCCAAGTCGTTGCGGTTTGAAAATGTGATGAAGGTAATTACTAGAATAGTTACTTCATTCGAGCAACGGGGTTAAACCACTGGCATTTGTCCTAGTTGGCAATTGTCTGGTTAGCAGTTTTCCAGCTGGCAATTGTCTTGGTACCACAACTCACATGTCAATTCTTTGAAACACTAGATCCGCAAAATGATGCATCGTAGCGCTTCTTCTACCTGTACTATGCTAATATGTTGTGCTATACCCAGGCCCGTAACTACGGGGCTTCACCCCCCTATTTTTCGCCTCCCCTGTAAAAATGTGTTGGACATAGTTTAAAATTATTGGACATAGTTTAAAAAATTTGGGCCCCTCTCAGAAAACTCTTCGCTCCCCTATTGTCCCAAGCTGGTTACGGGCCTGGCGGCACCTGGAAGTGGTGGGACGTTAGAGATGTCTCAAGAGCAATTTTTAACTTCGATTTCAATGCAATTTTAAATAAAATCTTGTCGGAAAGCTGTAGCTTGAATAAGGATTGAAACTTTGGGTGGGCGATTCCTTCGATAACTTGACTGTTGATTTGCCGAGTACGTACCTACTATGGAAGTTTGCACTAACCGTTCAGAATGAAGTTGCATACATGGTCAGGAATTCAATATGCTGCATTGATTTTATCTTCAAGCTCTATACCAGTGCTGTTCAAACTTTTTCCTCCTGCAGCATCCTATGCAACGTTAAATTCGTATATTGCACGGCATAGCTGCACCTCAAACAAACCACCTCTTGGGTTAAGTAGCAAGGTTATCAGCCAAACCCAAACTTTAATTCTAAATATACTTGTTCATTTTTTATGCCTATAGCTTTCCAACAGCGTTACCACGAAATTCACTGATGTAAGTGGAGTGTGTAACCACCCTAGCTTTCTTCTCTTATCTCAAGTTCTAACAACTGAGCACAATTACTTTTATAGATGTACAATTATATTGCTTATCACTTCACGTTACTAGGTACTATGCGTGTCAGACAGCAGAGGAACAGAATGTAATAAACCAACAAGTTTTAGTTTATTGGTGACCCAAAAATAACAACAAAAATATGTGATTCATTAATTAGGGGATTAGCCAATTACTTTGTTGTTTTCAGATCATAACTTTTGAACCAGAAACGCTAGAAAGCCACAAGGGCTCAAAAAACTGGGAATAGCCTAGTTTCCAATAAAAACTTGAGTTAAAAATAGCGGTTGGCGTATAGGGACGGGTAACCTAGGCCAAAAAGGCCTAAACCTACCCCACTTATGACATCACCCCAAAAAAACCGAAATCCGAAATTTTTTGAAATCCTTTTGAGGATTTGAACAGCTCTCTAGCACAATTGGCTGGCGAATTACGGAGTTGCAAAGTGATGGTAAAAAGTGGCGCACGCGTGTCTTAAAGGTATATCCACCTGGCAGCGAAGGTGTGACAGAATGTTGATATATACTGTATAAGAATTTTAATGATCTCAGGATGTAGTGAGTTTTATCATCATTCAATTTTCATGAGTGAAATTATTATCACACATGATTATAAATAATCAGTTTTTTCAGGTTTTCCAATTTCAGGAATTTAAAACTTCAGGAAATTTAAAAGCATGACTGCTTCCCCCTCATAAAATTGTAGACTTTTCGTGTTGGTTGTTTCTTAACCAATAAGTAGTCATCAGCAAACAAGAATCTCGCCATCCACTCCTACAGAAAGAAAATTCCCGAGCACCGCCAAGAAAATCTCCATGCCCAGTTGATGCACAGTAGCGGTTGGTGTGTCCGTTAGTTCTGCATGACTGTTTTCAGAGTGGGAAAGAAAGATCCAAGACGACCAACAACAAAATATCTCCAGTTAGTTACTTTTGTCAAAACTCATTGACAGTACTTAACGTGTTTTATCAAAAACTTATTGACAGCAATATTTTTATCAAACTGATCTCAATCGACATTATTAGCTGGGTGACCCAAACAAAAATATACCACTACTTGGTAACTTCTTATGTTCGGAATTGGTGACTTCATTCCTAAAATTATCACAAGGAGTTATTTTACTTTGACATAATGGTTTCTATCCCCATCACTTTCAGTTGCGTGCTTCCAAGAATTAAAGAAGTTTTCCATCACTTGGATAGTTATTCAAAACCTATTGTAAGACATGTTTCAAAATCTCCAACTCACATCTCACAAATGCAATTATAATGACCATCTCGCAACTACTTCAAAAATTGTACCTTGGCCAACTTTTCAGCCAATCCGCACAACTATTATTGAGCGGCTCTTTCCCCTTTTGACGTCAGGAAGCCAGCGTTTCCCGCATCAATTTATTTAACTTGTTAGAGACTGGTTAGCACAAATTAAACTTATATACATAGCCGTAATCAATGCAGCTGATTGCACGGTGTATTTTTATCAATTTTTATTTCTACTCTTTTCTTTTGGACATTAAAAAATGTGGAAATCAATGATCACATGATCTTTCATTAAGCAAATAGAAAAATGAATGTATTTGTGGCAATAAACGTGTTACTCAAAATGTACTTTTAAACGTTTATTCCAGTCAGTTATCAAGTCAATCATATAGAATCCAATAAATGTTTGTAACAAAAATCGCGCATGCAAGACATACAGTATTACTCAGTTTGCATTGTCCTTTATTTATTCACCATTATGGAAGGTGAATTTACGTCTTGTTAACCGCGTTATCAAACCATTTTTTCTGAGAAGTTTAACATGGTGCGGAAGAATTAGACTCAAAAGATCATCTTTATTATCATCTATCTGATCGACAGTATTAGTGAGTTAAATTTAATCCAAATACATATCAAATCGAGCAGTTAACAGTCATTATAGAAAAAACATCAGGCTGTAGCTCTTTATCATTCCTGATTGACTTAAGCGAATAAACTTAAGATCTCGCGATTAGCATCAGTTACTCCAATGAACGTGGTGATATTAACATGTTTAGAAACAATTTTAAGCAACACTTAGTTTGTGCGCAGACTATTAAATTTATTTCGCTTAAAGGTCACTCCTGGCCAGAGGGGGGGGGCGTAACGAGGTTATAAGGCGCCCGGGGCAAGCAGCAAGTTTGGCGCCCCATATTCGAACCTGAGGTTTTTCGGAAGCAAATGTACTGTATTGAAGGAAGTACTTGTGACATTGTTGGTATTTTTCAACGCCCCCCGCAGTGATTCGGCGCCCAGGGAATTGTGCCCCTCTTGCCCCGCCGTCGTTACGCCCCTGCTCCTGGCTGTTAGGCAGCACAGGTCTTGCACAGTGCACTGCACGAAATTGTATGCATGCTGCTTTATGCAAAGTATTACTTGAAATTATAATGTTTAACTCAAATTTCAAATTATATAATTACTTAAAAACTATCGGTGGTAACGTGTTTTTAACTTAAGCAGACAAAATAAAGAAGCAAACCTTAGTTACAGGAGAGAAAGATTTTATGTGATCCACAAATTCATATGATGCAGTATTTTATTGAAATATTCTATTAAACTTACAAAGTTGCTTATGGCTGGCGTAAGCTCCGCCTCCTATGACACAAAAGAAGTCAGTGATCATCAATAAATTTTCAATTAGATTTTTGTGATTCAGCGCCCAGGGCATTGTGTCCCACTTGCCCTCTCTCGTAACGCCCCTTCTCCCAGGAAGTACGGCCAACAAAGATCTTGCACGTGTACGATCTATCTGCGAGATGTTGAAGGGAGTCTTGTTCCAATCGTAGGCGTGAAAATCTGGGCGGAGTGTATAGAGTTCTGCAGTTCGTTCGTATCCGAGACGTTACTCCTTCAAGTTTCGAAACGTCCCAAGAAAGCTGCGAATTTTGACGTTAATTGTAGGAGGTTGCAACTTGCAACATCTCAGCAACTTGTGATCACAGAATCAATTTTCTCAAAAGGAAGTTAAATACTGATTAAATATTGCCTTTATTAAAAGCTTTTGCATTAATTTAGCCCCAAATAATTGTAAAGAAGTGCCGTGAGGTCACGGAAAAAATTTGGGGGACAGGCAAAATTTTTGGGATCGTATGACCCCTACCTCCGCCCATGTAGTGTTACCATGCAAACAGTGTACAGTAGGTTGATGCAAACAGTGTACAGTAGGTTAAGTTCTTAGTGTAGTTCATGTGGTGCATGTTGTTTTAAACGTTAGGGAACCATATATGCTATTTACAAGCAACCTGTCACCCTATTCAAGTAACTTCACTCCAAAGGTGAAAGAAACACGGAATCTACCGCAAATTTTTAATAGGACATCCATTTCACGTAACACTAAGGACTGACGATGCGAATTGTTACGTGAAATCGATTTCGTATTAAAAATTTGCGATAGATTCCTTGCCAGAGAAAACCTAGAGCTTTTGACTGCTGTCTCCCTATCTCGCAGTTTTAACACGCAAGAAACTGGTTACGTTTCTGAGCGAGTTCACAAAACACATATGAAAAGTGTGTTTATTACTAGTTGCTGCAGTAACTTTGCGAGCGGATAAAAATATTCGGCTGGTGTTTTGGTATGTTCCGTCTCCGCGCATTGGCACGAAGCGAATTTCGAGTTGGCGTCAGTCTCAACCACAATCATTGAACATCAGCGCAATTAAAAGCTTCACTGAAAAATTGATTTCGGTATTTCAAGGTGTTACATTTCTCTGATTGATCATACCGCTGAGCCTTGTTCACGTCAGTAGCCACAGTTGTAATCGTAACAGACACTACGGTTTGCATTAATGTGCAACGTCTACAATTGTCGATCGCTCTTTTTCCCTAATCACATTTGTTGAACTGGTTGAATTTTTTCCGCTTTTTGTCACCAGCAGTTAAACGTATCCTCGCCTTTTCATTTACCAGTAGCGGCTGCTTAATCGTCAAAAATTCTTATGACTGTTTATAATTTTAGGCAGTGAGGCTCGTTTCGATACAGTAATATCCCGGTTAAGTTCGCATCCCGATTAAGTTCGGAAAAAATTCAACTTTTTCAGCAAATCAAACATGACAACTTGTCATAAAAAAGTTAAACACGAAACATTATAGTGCTAAAGTTCACGATCTAAACAAATCATAAAGCGCCAGTTGGTGCGTATTACGTTCTCTTTTGCGTTTTGCTCCCAAACTCACCTGTCTTATTTTTCGCTGAAAGTGTTCGAAGGAATAATTTTAGTTCATTGCACTTTTTTTCTGCTTGCGCTTGCACATCAGGGCACAACAACTGATCCTTACGTGAGTATAAAATACATTTGAGAGTATAAAATACGCTTGCCGTGGTCATCGAAGTTACACGATTCCTTGTTTGTCAGATGAAAAATTAAGGAACTTTTTGAGAATTTGCTTCTGGTTTACATGAAACCACTTGATCTTTCAGGAATCTTCCCGTGTTCGATCTGTTTCACGTCGGGACACAAGACACTCCTCTCACAGCAATTCTGAACTCAGACGAGCAAGAGGAGTTGCGCGATAAAATCACCAAAAGGCACATCGCTGTTTTCGCTAAATTCCGCAGCATGAAGTGAGTTCTTCGACTGAATTTTAATCCGATGCAACCAATCTTTAAAGCTGGAATCTTCCGCGAAATGACACAATATGTAAACCTAAGCGGTGCTTGGACAAAGAAATATTTCTTATCGGTCCTCAGCCGTCTGCAAAAGTTTCTAGCTGCAGCACTTTTCAAAGACAGTGTGATACTACAGTACGACGATGTGTGATATCGTGGCCAAATGTATTTGCTACTGAAGTACAAAGTTGTTAGCAAACACAAGAAAACATTTTTAAACACATGAAACATTAACGTATCAAAAAAGCGCTCTGAACAGCTCGGCGAGGTACAGGATGGATTAAGATTTGATCACGAGGTATCATTGCTTCAGTTACATTTTTCTACACCGTCAGTATTGTTCAAGGTTACATTTTAAAGCCTTATCGATTAGTATCAAACACAAAAGAATATATTTATTTTTGACAAAATGCTCTGAATGTTGTGCGGCGTATTTTTTCTTAATTAATGCAGTTCCGTTTTTGACAAAAGCGTAACTGCGACAACTAACATTTTCTTACAATATATAGGAAAGCTCTGAATCCAGTCAAGGTTCTTTGACGCTGGTGTTTGCCAGCTATACGTGGCTAAATCGAACACAACATGCAAACGGATATATAAAAAAAACGGCAATGGCAACGCAGTGTCACAGTAGTTAAAGGTAGTAATTTACGAAAGCTTTCACAGTGATCCAAGCTTTACTTAGCCACAGGTACCAGAACGAAGCGCGCAAGAACACGAATTATGGTCGACTGTGTCATTGTATCAAGCGCTTACACAGCGGTGATGCGTTATGTCTATCGTCAAATATAAAGCATCCTCATGTTATTGTGAACAGATTGCGAAACGACGTACTACATCCAGAACAAGCGCTATCATCACAGCAAAGACATATTTAGTTGAGTGGATTTTTACTTGGAACACTGTCATGTACAGTAGATTCCGAAAGTTTACACGATAACACCGAGATGCCGGCCATGGGCTGGGAAAGCTTCGAAGTTTACACATTATTGGTATCATGCAGTTGATTTTTTGAGCAGCCTCTAGGTATGCGATCTTTTGTTTAGGCAACGTTCATCGAAGTTATGCAGAACAATCTGTGTCAAGCTCATCGCGGAGCTTTTTTGTATAATTTGTTCCTGGTCGAGAAAAACAAAGCTCCTTTTAAGACGGTTAGTTGTCATTAACTTTGTCCCAACGGCTCATGCTGTAGTTGACTTATTCGCATTAAAAAGGGGAATATTTAGTGGAAATAGCAATACTGTTACTGGGTAGCGGCGTAGCAATTGCCTTCCTACAGGTTTAAGAGGCATTTGTGCGAATGCGTGACCGACATAAAAGCATGCAGCGTTGCTGTTTGCAGCAGAGTTGGCTCAGCCATCAGCCGGTGGAAGCCCATCTATGGGAGGAACTACAGTCCGCCTTGAATGAGTATTTTCTGAGCTTTCAGTTACTTTCGCGATCGTGTTTGAAACAGGCTGATTTTCCTTATTGGGATTGACAATGGACACCGCACGAGCTTTTGCAATATCTCGTCTGGTCCACGGGCTTGAAACAACTTGCTTCCCCGATAGATCTTTTATGACTTGATCCCAAACAAAACTTCCGTGCAACTGAAAAATAATAATAATAATGGGTGCTGCAATGGGAACAGTAGCGGGCAGCGACTACACCTATGAACGAACATCGTTCCCCTTTCACTGCCTTCTTGTCTATCACACAACATACTGTAAACATAATAACCAATCTTCTCTGTCAGTGACGGAGTTAGGGTTGGGGGACCCGAGGCAAGGCTGAAAAGGGGTCTTTCTGATGACGTCATCATACTCAGCCAATCATGATAAGACGTCTTGATCAAGCCTAGGAAGGGGGTGTGCAGGCCGCCCAAGAATACGTTCCTCAGCTACGGCATGATTGACGTAACCAAAAATGCAAAAGGGTATTCATGATACACAAACATGAAAGTGGGAAGACGAAGCTAGCAACACATAAAAGTTAAGCAATAGCAAGTTGGTATCGCTCCCCCTACTTCTCTAATTTTGCGCCCCATTTCTCTGCATTCACCATCAATAAACCAGTAGGTTTATAATATAACACACTTTCTCAATAAAAGAACGCTTACTTTCCTGAATTGCCATGTCCTTAAAGGATTCCATGAAACCACAGGCAACAACTAACCAGATGCAAAACGCTAATATGTTTTAAATTTCATCCTTTTAAGTTTAACTACATTCAAGAACATGCAGTATTAAACAAAGTGTTTCAAACTCTCGGTTGGCGTTGCGTTAATGTGCGATTCACCACGAACGGGATGTGCGCGATGAGTATCACCCATATTTACGTGGCACGAACAAGCAATTGTTGCTTGCTTGCTTGCTGTCACAGTGTGAAGCTTTGCGCACTTCACTGCAATTTACAATAGACTTAATTAGAAAGGTAAATTGAGTTTGATGCACATTAATGGAGCACGAAACAGGTCTATGTTTGAACACAACAAAACTCTTGGAATTTCATAAGCAGCACAGCATGGGCCCGTCTTCAACAGTCGTCGACACTATATATAATGAGAAGCTTCATTCCCTGACAGTGAAAAAAATACGATTTGGTGTAAATTTTTGCTCGTACTTGATAGGGTCTTTTTGGAACAAATTGTAACCCGTAGTTTATTTTAGGTATTGAAGTTGGTTTGAAGCTTTTCCGTATTTGCACATTAGAGATGCTGATGGTAAGTACTCTGCCCCCAACAGCCACTGTAATGCGTAAGCACTCTGCCTGCACATTACAGTGGCTGTTGGGGGCCCCTTTGAAAACAGAGTACTTACACATTGCAGTTGCTGTTGGGGGCCCCTTCAAAAGCAGAGTACTTACGCATCACAGTGGCTGTTGGGGGCCTTTTGAAATAAGAGCACTTACCTTTGATATGCTTCGGAGTATATTATATGAATAGACAATAAGTTTCAAATTTTTTCACCAAAAATGAACAAAATTTACGCGTGAAACACCTCGACGGGCGCGCTGAAAAGGGGGGTCCGAGGAAAGTGCCTCGCTTGCCTCCGCTTAAACCCACCACTGTGCTCCTTTTCCTGATTGCAACCCCAAACATCATGTCAGAATCAGTCGCTGTATGGCATTCATGTGTTTGTGTTACAATGGCATATAAAAAATTACTCTTTGATATTAGCACTCGCTCAAACTTCACAATTCATAACTTCTGAATCAACACTGATCATTTTAAAAGCTATATCTCTAAACAGTTAGTACTAATTCGAGCTACCAACGCTGTTGCGGTTGGATTTGCAAAATAAAAAAACTGCAAAAAGTGGCTGAATTTCGCAAACTAACTTCATAACTATATTTATCCAGAATTTATCGAAAAATCAAAACGTCGGTTTCTCACTGCAGTTTTGTAAGTAGGTGGTGCAGTTGGCTATTTGGGAGATGCGTGCGAACATGAAGATCGTAAAAGCATCCGCTGGAAAGAAATATACTCGAGTGCTTCTACAAAACAGAAGACACACATACAAACTGGTATTTCACATCCAGAAAGTGCTGGTAAGAATACCATCCATACATTCAAAAACGCACCTTAAACCTCGTACATTGTAATCAAAATATCAATAACTTCAAAAGTCATGCAAAAATCCCTGATGCTCGCTTTATTTACCGTTGCGAAATGTGGGTAATAATCAGGTAAATCCAAGTATTTCCTTGCACACTAACAACTCACTTTTCCGCGAATAGGCTCGCTGGGATATGATCGGCAGTCGTAATCGTGCTTGTAAGAAATCTTTTCCAGCAAAATATCACCTGGGTCGCTTTTTCGTTTTGGTTTAGAGACAGGTACTGTATAAAAAACACGTATTGTTTTATTCATTATTGTGCTCATCAGGTAGTCAATTAGATCTTTTGAATGAGTGGCAATGCTCGAAACATTCGATTCCGAAAAATTTGTTTTTCTCCAAATTATCTGATGAAGCTTGTATATGTCATACCTGGGCCGCAGCCAGCTGAATTTGGGGGGGGCTAAATGGTTGTAACTTATTGTTGTACTTAACAACTACAACACTTAGTGGCGCTTTCACAATGTTTTTGAAAATTTTGGGTGGGAATTGCGCGGTCTCCAGCCCCTGGTTGCGGGTTTGACGCAAATCTGGATGCATTTAGAAACACTTGATGTGAATCGTCAGAAACTCATCAAATTGATTCTGTGCAAATTTGTTTACAAAGCCATGCTTCACTCTAACTTCTCAACTTATTACACAAGTTTTTGATTTGTCTGTTCCTGAAAGTCTTTCGCATCCATTGTTAATGTTCAGATTGTATACACGCACAAACGTGATCTTGGAATGTCCATCGTTACCAAAAACAACAGAGTATATACAAATATAAAAGAATACATACAAAAAACAGCAGAGTGTAACGCAAAAATCGGCACATACATATTCCCGGCGTTGCAACGATGAGCGGGTTGCTGGAGTGTCTTGTTAAACCACGTTGGGGCGCATGTTGTTGATAATCTGATCGTTGGGTTGTATCCTTGCTGTACTTCGGTGCGTGCGCCGATTCTTCATTTATCTGCGATGTCCACCATCGATTTTGTTCTCTGTCGGTTTCGGTTGTAGCCACGATGGAAATAGGCTGGTTCAAAGCCCTGACAAAAAATCAACTAAAAATAGTTGATGCAGCAAACTATGGCTCCTTTATAGATAATAGAATACGGAAAATGTCTTACCAAATTATTCCAAATGCCCATGTATTGCAATAGCAAATATAATTGGGTTTCTGTGCTAAGAGGCCACGTTCAGCCAGTCAGTGGTGTAGGCCTAATGTCAACAAAAAAATTCGGGAAACGCCCTATTAAGACATAGATGTAATTCGCTACAGTTAACTTAACTTGGATATTTTTGTGTTGAAAAATTTACGAAAAAGCTACAATCAAGGCGCCAATATTTTGGTGCCACATAAAGTAGAGGAACGCCGTACTCCCTGCACAGAGATGGAGCAACGCCATTCCTCCACATTCTTAGCGATTACACTACTGCAGCCAAGACAACTAAAGCTTAGTAAAATTGAAAAATAACTTTTAAAAATGAAAAATATATTCCATTTAAAGGTTCGATATGTATTGGACATCGATGTCGACAAGAAAAAAATAATTTGCACAGTCACAATGGCGGTTGTGATACTTAGTTTAGGTCTTTACAAGGTCACCTCTGCTTCATACCCGCCCCCCGGGGATAATAAGGCAGAAGAGACCAAACCATCGTCCGCTCTGCCACTTCAAGAAAAACGATGGCTAAAAACGTCTCCTTTTCAGGTGCTGTGAAAGCCGCATGTCTGCTCATGTCGAATATACAAACAATGCACTGCCTTTCTTACACAATTATGCCCGCAGAAACGCCTTTTCGCGGCACCGCATGTTTTCAGAAAAGGCTGTCGCGCAAATGGACGGATGGTATAACTTAGGGCAGTTATTATCATGAAATGCGCAACAACGATCAAGTATGGGTCGTCGCAACAAGGACCGCTTTCAAACTTTAAGAAGGGACCCCGTTCGAAAAATCCACGAAAAGTTTCCCCACTTGCCATCCACAGGTGAAGGCTCCACGTGCTTCCGCTACGCGTCCGGAGAGGGAATGGACACATCAACGTAGACTTCTGTTCTGGGGTACTTGAGAACCACAGATGAACAGCAATAGTTCCATAAGAAGGTGATTGGAACTGAAAGATCAGTTACGAGGAAAATGTATCAACTGGCTGATGAAGCCAAATGATATCGTCTGGGTATTGTTGGCATTTCCCCGACTAAGTGTCTTGGTTCTGACACTATGGAGCTAGGTGATGGGTGGGAACTCTTCTTCTCCGGCGTTAAGCCAACACCGTTTGCCCAGGCTTGGGTGGAGATGCTCTTAAATCTCCAAGTGACAGGTAGTACTGATGAATAGATATCAATGTTAGGAAGGGCGTGCCTCTTGAGGTTTAAGTTAATAGACCGTTCCCTGTGTTCATTACAGACAGAGCTGTGGAGCTGGAACTCAAGCTTCCGACTCCAACTCTGGGTATCCAAAGTTTTTGGCTCCAGCTGCGGCTCCAATATCTAAAAAGTTTTGGATCTGGTTCCACCATGATTTGTTCCATTAAAAACTGAAAACCATTATATTATTTGCACAACTCGTTCCACAAACTAGGGCTGTGGAACCGGAGCCCAAATTTCGGAGTCCGGGCTTCGACTCCACTACCTGAAAATTTTTGGCTCTGGCTCCAATCATCCAAAATTGCTTGGATTCCGGCTCCACAGCCCTGATTAGAGATATAAGCTGGTATAAGTGGAAGTAACTAGTGACGCCTTGCGAAGGGTTAAAGTGAAGATCCTTTTGGTAGACTAAATGCACACATTGGACACGATGTTGTCGGTCAACATGGTGATGCGAACCTAAACAGAAAGTTTCTCGACCAGCTGTGCTGCGACAGATCGCACTGTGCATCATCAACACTTTCTTCCAACACAGAGATTTGCACGAGAACGCATGGTACAAAGATTCGTTGGACTAACGGTCACATGCTTGATTTCTGCACTGTTTCAACTGGCCTATTTTAATCAATGCCGCACGTTTGCGTCGAAAGGGTGCGTAATTATTGACCGATTAACATTTACTTATCCGCAACGTACTGTAGGTCTGGACTGGAACAACCACCAGACTAGAGCTTACGCGAACGTGCAGGAGCAAATGGTGCTACCGAATAAAGCGGGATGCTTTTGTGACCCAAGGATGTAAGAAAGACCTTTGCATATAGCGTTTCGTCCTTGTTCCGGGAGCTTCCGGAATGCACAGCAGACGTAAAAGAGGAGCGGCGGTTGTTCAAAGTGGCTTTCATTTCATCAGCCGCACGGGTGTGGGCAGAAGCGACTCGGCATGACAGACAGCAAAAAAGTAGCACCAGTGCAACCAGTTGGGCATCCGAAATGTTGAAAAACATTGTGAAAACGCCAATAAGCTTCTTAATTGTGAGGCACAACAAGTTGCAACCATTTTGACTTCAGTTGTTTGCGGCCCTGAGAGGGTCCAGGAGGCGAAAGATGCTATACAAAAAAAGAATTGACCTATGCCGAATCTTCTTTGCATTGGCGATGTGCTGAGGCATAGAAGACTTCCGATCAAGCGGTCAAAAGTTCACAGTATAGTCTTGAAAGAATGTTGAACATAAATGGAATTCGCTGTGCTGGCAATCCGACAACGTTTTCTGGCAAATCTTCGCCGTCTCCTTAGCAAAAGAATTAATACTGCACGATCCATTAAAGACCAAAATGGTGTCATCATTAGCAGTGAAGGAGACATCCTTGGAAGGTGGAGAGAGTATATTAAAGATCTTCTGAACCCTCGCTGACAAGCCAGCAGACACACTGAAGGACACTTCTCGGAGAGGAAAAACATCCGTTACAAAACAGTCAACAATCAAACTTCTGGTTTAAAGCAGGTGTGCCACCATACTGCATTTTTATGTATGAGCAGTAACTAATCGACTCCCAAAGCTACCACAGCCAAGAAAAAAGCATCAACTGTTTCGTCATTTTACTACGAAAGGATGACTTTTGTACGAGGTCGCGTTGAACAGCATCTACTGGAACATCCCACATGGCTTGACGTAGTGTCATCAAAATATGCAGCCTTAATCCACCAAGACGTCAGCAACTTCAAGGGAGTTTAGTTCCCAATATACTTAAACTTCACGATACATTTCCCGTGACATTTCGGTCGCTTATACAAGGCGGGCGCCATGGCTGCATCACCACTCGCCTAATCGGCGTTTTGTTAGTTTGCAACAAGGGTTTAACTTTTTATATCAATACTTTTCACTGCAGTATGATGCACGGCGTTTGGTCCGAACCGGCAGTCTTTTAATTCTGACCAAATAAACTCCTCAGTTCAGTGTTTCCATTGCAATCGCGTGTTGTTATTCTACCGACAACAACGTATATGGTACTACCGCCACTTTATTGCTTAGGCTTAAAAACCTCATTTCATTGTTTATTTTCATTATGCATGTCAGGATGAGTATCGCGTATTTGTGTTCGTTCTCGAACGACTTGCTATCTATGGAGTTAGCATTTGTAGGATGAAAATGAGAAACTGATGCATGAAATAAAAAGCTATGGAGTTGTGTGGATTAAGAAAAACGCAGAAATTGAAATGAAAACTGTGAATTCGTATAAACATAGTTTGCAATACCTGGCAGGTCTTCGGAGTGCAGTCGAAATCGAGCTGTTCGCTAAACACTTCAAACTTCGTCGTATCTAGTATCAGCACGAACTTGTAAATGTTACCCTTCCTGGCAACGTTCTGCATTGGAGCAGTGATTATATATAGGCCAGGAGTGTCCAAACGTTGTTCAGAGGGCCAAATTTTATCATGCAATGGCGCCCGCGGGTCAGTACTACCGTATGAGTACGAGTATTCCTTGAAACAAGTTGGCACAGTCCAGGTATTTCGCTCAGGGTTCAAAGCATAAACGCCCCTTCGAAACGGCTTTCGTGCTCATATTCGTTCTCGGCATGTCAAAACACAACGGGAATTGGTCTAAGTAGCGAGAACCGCCGTCACTCCGACACAAAAGCGTAAATCAGGCTTTGGTGAGCCGTACGCAAAACAATCTGAAATCAAAGCCGCAGGCCGTGTTGAACGCGCCCGGGGGTGGCACATTGGACACTTCTGATACAGCAGCAAATTCCATTCGATGACAACTTCGAACCAACTTAAACTTGCTTCAAGCAAAAGTATTGTTAGGTAAAACTTCAAGCAGAACTGTTTGATCTGGACGACAGAACGCTCCATCTTTTCGTTCGGAAGGAATAAGGGCCTACTGCCTCGTTACGCCATGATAACACAGCTTCGAGCTCGACGCTATACAGTTTGGTTGAGTTTTGCCGATAAGCTTTATTAAAATCTAGAGCTACTGCGTATAAACCGCTGTGGAAATATACAAGCGTAGCTCCAGACAACGTAGATGCACCTTTGGTTTTCCTTTCAGCGTTTTGATGTATTTTTTGCAGTTTTTGTATTTCATTATCCTTCTTTGTAGCAAAAACATTACGTGTGAATACCAATGTCTTCACAGGTTCAACAACAGTGTCTATAACTATTTTTACATGAGAACAGACGCGGATTTACATTTAGGCTAAAAATGCTTAAGCCTAGGGCTCCCAATTTTGAAGGTCCCCAAAATTTTGCGAGTAAGTACAATTTCCATCATTTTTTAAGCAATTGTATTTGTATTTCTGTTTTGGTTAAACGCACGTTTTTTACTATGCCGCTAACAAAAGATCTGTATAGATCAGGGTCTCCAAACTTTTTCATCCGAGGGCCACATAAGTTATTACACAACAGTGCGAGGGTCAGACATCTTGCGTAATGTGATTGTTTCGGGATATTTTACATCCTACCAAATTGAAAAGTTTTTCGTCATTTAATTTTTCATTATTCACAAAATGTATTCGCGGACCTTATTTTGGAGACCCTGATGTAGAAGAATGAGCGCAAAGGATTGAAGTGAATGACGATGAGTATTCTTTTTTTATGGCGTTGAGACTTGGTTATTGTTACGTATAATGTGTGGAAGAAAACGCCTGAATGCTTATTCAGATTACACGAGGCCAGTAAGGTACTTTCGTTCAGCCCGGGTCTATCTCTTGCTGCTTTTTATGGGTCAGATACGGGATAAAGGAGTAGCTAAGGCTGCAGATATTCAATGGCGCAAAATGCAGTGGCGTATCTGTGCGAAATGGCGCCGATGGCAAAGTTGAAGTGTGCGCCCTTTCTAATAACTTATATATTATACATAGGCACAATTTTTACGAAAGTTAAAACATTAAGAAAATAAATGTTTTAAAACGGAAAATATTTGTATTTATTTTTGTTTCGAATTTTCAGTAAATAAGATATAAATTACCCATAACGACCATAACATATTTCTACACTCATTTATTATTATTATGAAGATTATCAAAACTTTCAAATAACAACATTCTTATAATTTGTAGGCCTACGTAGTGTTGCCTGACAAAATTGTACATCTCAGAATAAAATCAAACAATACATTGCAACTGCAAACGACAATTTAAAGACACACTTTTACTTTGAATTGTACAATGAATTATTTAATGCAAGTCATGTATCAGTTTTGTTCGAAAAAGACAATTCCATCGATACATTAATATTCCAGGCTTTTCCGGTTAATTTCAAAAAAATTGCCCCTTTCCTCATCAAAGCTAGATCACACAATCTGCCCTGACTTACTATTAGTCATTGAAGCACGGAGGTATGAAAGGACCAGTTTCAGTTTACCTTTAGCGCCTCCAAGAATTTTGTTCGGAAGGGGCAGTCAATGACGTCGTCAGTCACTGACGTCGTTTTGAGTCCGACTGTTCCCTCCGTTTATTTTCTTACAGTTGAAAATTAATGTAAAACACCAGTAAAATTCTTAGCAGGTTTGTTTCGGTCGGGGGAGGCATGCTGCAAAGTCTTTCTATTCTGTATACTGAACACGCTTTAGCTGGAAAGGTGACAAAATTTTCAGCGATTTTGTAGACAAAAGTTCTGTCGATCGCCGACTATGTGCAGTAACAGGCTGCTAGGTGTCCTAAGAAGTACAGGTGCTTTATTCAGAGCCAGCTCTTGATACTTGGCAAACCCTGCATTTGCACAGGGTACTTAATAAATATGTAATAGGAATGTGGTCAGATAACTTCACCGCTGCCTTTTTCGTTGGTTCCAGTGCGGCTGTTTTTATTCCTGACATCGACGGAATTCAGAATAAACTAATATGTTTATGAACTGGAACAACTTGTTTAGTGAATACAGCGAGCACGTGTAGTGCTAATTCGTATGGCATCAGTCATCGCAAACCTTCCAGAATGGCCCCCAATTTCAAACAGCCTAGGGCCCCGAAAATGAAAATTCGCCTCTGCATGAGAACATATAAACAGCGTCACCTAGAATTCCAAATCGTATCCTTGTCCCAACAAAATGTAATGAGTGAGACTATATTTCTCCTTGTCTTAAATCAGAGCGGGGCGTTACGACTCCGTGGTGCGTATTTTGAGATTGCAAGAGCGTCGCAAGCTTATATCCATCATCACTACCAAGCTTTTGGGATTAGAAAAAACTGCTCAAATCCAATCGCCGCACGTGCAAGTGACTCTGCAAGAGGTTGGAAGCAGTGCGTGCAGTGAAGTATCAACAGCTATATTGATTTCAGCAGTGAAGTAACAGTTACTTTGCGCGCAAAATTCAGTAGATTTAGGACAGGGGAGCTTAAGTCAAATGACAATCTGTGAATATTTTTATGCAGTGCATCGTTTTATTTTATGCATAGGATGAGTGTGTCGGGATTCCATACAAGGTGGGAAGCAGTGTCTTAACGCAAAGCAGCCTGCGTAGAATTGTAAACTGGCCATGGCTTGGAATCAACTTACCCAACCAAACACAGCTTCATTCTCCCGTGAACTCAAGCTAAGAAGAGCAGGGAAAACAGGGCTTGTCTTGTCAACTGTGAAAACGTGTGCTAGTTGTCACAATCCTGCCAAAAACGTTTGCCAAAAAATACGAATGACTTTTTAGTTCAAAAGTCGTGAAGGTCCTTTCTATTAATCGAGGTCTGACAAGATTGCGGTTTGTGCCCTTTAACTAACAAAGTAGCTTTACAACTTATTCTATTCTTTAAACCTGCGGTAAACAAAAAAGCCTTGACCATTTTGATATTTTACTGAGATGAGTCGTTCCACCTGATAACCAAATAAACAGTTTTCTGAAAAGATTTTGTTAATGTAGAGTATTCATTTGTTAATGTATTTGTTACATTTCTTAATGTAAAGTGGAGTTTTAATCGCCTCAGCCCTTCTTGCTCTCGATGTTTAGCTCTCCAAACACAGTGAAAGGTATCCTGAATATAACGAGTGGCATGCAACATTTATAAAATGTGTTAAGTCAACAATCATTAAGATGTAGTGCACAGTACTGTGTTTAGTAAGCGTGAAATACAGGGTGTTTCACAATTGTTGAAACAAAGCGGCAGCTTCTAAAACCTTTATCGATGACCTTATTCATTTTTCTCTTTCCAGATTGTCATAGGGAAATAGTTAACCTTTCTATATATTAAACAAAAAATAGTCTAATGATGCCTTGGTCGATGGAGCA
>Ga0210059_1004315_pt1 | contig 22902 bp, 14 predicted proteins | sample Ectturendosymbi2_FD_188042 | JGI IMG/M metagenome (GOLD analysis project Ga0210059, IMG submission 188042) | Ecteinascidia turbinata endosymbiont from Florida, USA - Sample 2 (SPAdes) (version 2) | ecosystem: Host-associated > Tunicates > Ascidians > Unclassified | place: Key West, Florida...
TTTCCTCTGCACAAACTGGCTGTATAAACATAGATTCACTAATGTACTTGTTTGTATAGTTATTGTAATCAATCTGTTGTATATTTTTAGCCAAATTTGAGCCAACTGATGCGAAGTATTGATTGAAGATTTACAAAATGTTCTTGTCTGCATACCTGCTTTCAGACTTATAAGGTACTTACTTATACCACTGCTGAACATATCTTTCGATGAGTATTTCCAAAAACTGTAAAAACAAATCTTCTTTCAACAAGTACAATTTTCCCCAACACTTAGATGCACGTACAACAGTTCAAAAACACAAGTACTTGGACTACTTTGTTAGAAGCAGGTTAGAGAAAATTGCGATCATGGATGGGTGTATCAACACAATCATGAGACACCAAAAATCGTAATCATTTTGCATTCGGCTGAAAAGCACTGCCGCGCTTACTATGTTCTATCCTTGCCGGCCTGGCCGATATATCGGCCGATATTTGGGTTTTACCGATATATCGGCCTCAGTAGGTGTTGACAGAACGCAGCTATATTCCTCACGCATGCAGAAAATTTGCGCAAGAAGGCACAACGAACCAAGTCAAGACAATTATCTTGTAGCAACGCTAGCAGGTGCGTTTTTCAAATAAGCTGACAAGATAACCATGGAGCACGCCTCAGCCGTCGCAGCCGAAAAAAAGCACCATCATTAATCAGATTAATTAAAAATCATAGCTATAGCAAAATATTGAAATTGCTGCAATTCGAAAAATTTTAGCTCATAAAACCTGATTTTTGAAGTTTCTGGAAAAAAGGTAAGGCATAGAATACATTATATTTTTGATAATGACGCAGAAAACAAGTTCTAAAAATTTTGGAAATATCGGTTATCGGCTATTGGTCCATGAACGGCCAATATATCGGTATTGGCCCAAAAAGGCTATTTCGGTCGATCTCTAGCTACAATTATGAAACTATACGGAGGAACCATCCGACGTTTACTCCAGCAACAAATGGCAAGCCTCCGCAGATCCTTACAGTTTGATCCAACGATCTACAAGCCCAACCCAAGCGTTCCAGAAAAAAGTTACATTTAAACACTCTGGTTGAGCGCCAATATGTCGGCGATGGAACGTCGCAAACTACTCTCCCCAACTTAACCTCAGCGTTTGTGGTCAACGTTAACGCTTGCGTTTTAAATGAATCGTTACCGCTTCTGCAGCAGGAGTTAGATCAATACATGAAAGCCTGCACTTGCGATTTAACGATGGTTAAGCAGATGTGCCAGTACGCAATTTTTAATTTTTTATGGCAAATAGGCAAGTCCTAAAGCTATTTGGCGCCTGACTTAAAATTGAAAAATCCCGCACGTGGTGTTATCCCCAGAGCACAAGCGCTTTTGTTAAGCCATTACTAAATGCAGGTTTTCTTAGCAATGACTGGTTTGCGAGTCTCTAGGAAGGCCAGCTTTTTAACTTCTCAAATTTAGTCCTCCTTGTATCAAGCCACAGTTCGTGTGTGTTTCTTTCTGTACTTGTTTTCAAGTGCCAACATTTCGCCTGTAAGGTTTGTCTTACGGTTACAGGACTGAAGATGCGTTGCAAAACGCGAAACTAGTTTCTCTCTGAAATAAACTGCGATTGATTTACTTGCCGCCATCTTTCTGGCTTGGTAATATGAAAAACAGATATGCTTGCAAATTTCAATCATCGCAGAATTATGAGAGCAGAAAGCAGGCAGATTCCTCAGAAGCTTGCCGCAAGGCTAAAGTTTGTTTTGTTGTTCTTCAGAGGGCATTGCAGGCTTGCCTGCAATAACTTATAAAGCGATTAGTCCAAAGTAAAAAATTTCAAGCCTGTGGTTTGTCATTGGAGTCTGCATCGCTGTTAGAATTTCTACAAAATCTGCGTATCTGTGGTTTCTTCGTTGTGTTGAGCTCGCTTTTTGTCAAGCTTGTTAAACTGCTTGTGAGCTTTGTAAACAACGACGTGCAAATTTTCTACTGTTGATTTGAGTACATCATTTGATCAAATCAAATTGAACCGATTTTACTCAGCGATAATATCGCGTGTATTCACTTCACGTCAAGCCCCATGAACTGCAGTGGGAAGGTACGAATTTCTGTAAACAAGCAAGTCCCTTGCTCAACAAGCTGATATTCTTGAAAACCGAATGCACGATTTTGAGGCGCAACTTCGTGATGCTCTTACTTCATTTTCCACCAAAACTATTCATACACACAGCGAATTTCAAAGGAGAAAAATTAAAAAATATCAAACGGGGCAAGGTAGAGCCCATGAGAGCATCACGTATCGAGGCTGAAAAAATACGGAAGCAATATTTCGGTTCTGCAGAGCAACATCTTCACCTCCTCAGCACTTTTGTTTCCGTATCGCTTTTTACGTGTGGGGGTTCTGCTAAGACCACACTCCAGTTGTTTTCAAAATATACTAACAGATTGTATGAACCATTTAAACCACAATGTTTTTAAACGTGTCAGTGCAACCGGAAGTAAAACAAAGAAAAAAAGGGATTTCACGCAGTGTTTCTTATTGGAACTCCACATGTAATTTAATAAATTAGTCTACAGCCACTGACATGCGTTTACACCATGTCGTATGGTGGGCAAACAAGCCCACTCCGGTAAAAATGACTCGGTAAGCGCCCAGTCAAAAATCTCCAAAGTTTCTGGTTTACGTTTGATGACGAAGGCAAATAACAACCCCGAATTCGCTTCGCCGCTGCGGGAAAATGTCAAATCGCAGAAGCGTAACTATGCTATTCCTCCTAGTGTTCTTTTACAAGTGCAAAAAATCGGTTATGCTTTGCCCGAAAAAAAACATTTGAGATCGAGTGCCTCTCAGCTAAATGCACAATATCAATTCATTTTGTGGAACAGATGCACTGTTTTGAAAAAAACAAAACAATCAAGTCACGGGAAGACAGCCTGCATCCATAAAAATAGCGGATACTGCCAAGTATTTCCAGATTTAAAAGCAATCCTAAAAACAAGATCTAGTTTGTTGCATACGTTTTCAAAGCAAACCTCAGTGATAGCTTTGTCTACTTTTCCATTCACCATAATATTCACCCATGGCTGTTGTACGTGGTAAGCTTCCTCCGGTCTGCAGAATTAAAATATATAAACGAGGACCACAAACACAAGGTGCTCAACTTTTTCTGCATTACTTGGACGACAGGGACTGGCCGAAGCCTCAATGATGCTTTACCACGGTCCTTTAAGATCCGTGCTCAAACCAGTTATAGGTCACGCAGAAACCTTACGACCGACCACAGAACATTTTGATTGCATGGTGGACACCTGTGGCAGTCTGCCACTCCAACTCAGACGATCATAGGCAAATAGAAACATACAAGAACCGCAGGATCTTAGCTGTGTCCAAATGTGCTAAGGTTTCACATAAGCACTGTGTGATACCGTACTTTGCTTCTGCTACAACCAAAACTAAATTGTAATGAATAAAGTCGCCACTTTCCAAACGCAATGGCAAGTATAAATGCAACAACATAGTAACTTCATATTCCTTACCTTTGCTGTTTACAGTTGATTTTACCACAAACTGAGCATTTGATTTCAGCAGAAGAATTATGGAAAATATTCTGAAAGTAAATCCAAGCAGTGTAACTTCTTTGAACTTAATACATGACTTTTGTATTTACTTATTTATTTGCATAATTTTTTATCAACAACAAACACAACATAGCTGTATTACTGTGAAATTTGTTTGAAATTTGAACTGCAAGTCATGCAACAATGCTATTAATGGCTGGCACAGTTAACACATTTCAGCATTCATCAAATACCATAAAAATACCTTTTTGTGTTTTGCAAAAGAAACCAGGAGGTTTGGAACTTCATATCCAGGTCTGTATAAACACCTCACTGCTGACATTTTTGTTATTTTGCACGTAAGTAGGAAGCAACACTTTGAGCAGATACATGTATGTTTTAAAAGTCATTATTACACAATAATTTGAAGGTCTTACCAGTTGAAGCTGATCGTTTTGACAAACTGTGGCTGTTTGCCAGTCATACCCAGGTTATAGGGGTAAAAAAATCATAACATAGTTTAAAAGACATCAAATATCCTTGAAATTCCATTAACAAAATAGAGGAGAAATACTACTTGAAAACCATGTGCGATGACAACTTCAGCTGAGATGAAACTTCATTCAACATCTACTAAAATTTTCTTTTGCAATGCAAATGAAAACAATAAATCCTACAGAACAAATTCAAAGTAACTTCTTACATTTTAACTGAACGGTACAACTTGTTAAAAATTTGCGTCAGGTTGTTTTATGAACAATACTTTTTTACTTACTTGCACCAAAAACACATTTGCAAATAGATTCTCATGTAATCAAAAATGAGTACGAGTTCTGTTACTTTATACTCGCTTTTTGTACTTCTGAAGTGGTCTGTGGCACACATTGCTGCTTGCTTGTGCCAAGAACCATGCGGATATTTTTTGTAATGATTGCTGCATTGACGATGAATCAATGGCAGCACAGGACTTGAACCATTTCCTTGCACCCACCCATTACCATCAAGTATGAGGCTGCAGACAGCAAGTACCGTTTTTCAAATCTTCAAAATGACTGGACTGCGAATCAAACCCAGTCTATCAGCTTTTTTGCCACCTGTTCAACCAACTGTACCACTTTGCTGGAAAATCAGTATTTCTTTCTAAAATCTTGTGCCTTTTATCTTTTCATTTTCCACAGAATTTTGTCAAAAATGAACAGGAAAAACAAAACACAATAAGATATTAATTGAGAAAAAGACATCATCATTATTGAAATTATGTAAAACATTACTACCAACAGCAGTTAAAGGAACATCCACTTAAACACCTATAAGAAAGAATTCTGAGGCCAACACAAAACTCAACAACCAACAGAAAACTGTTAACGAGTTTGACAATCAATTGCAATTAGTTAAAATCAGGCAAATTGGAATGGCCGACACATACAAACATACTCAATAACAACTGCAATAGTGTTATTCCAGTCACCTGTTAGCCATAACAAGTATTAACTCCAACATTATTATCACAAGAAAGTAAACAGTAGGAGCACCAAAACTGAACATCACGCTTTCACAAAATGTTTCCTGAATATTTATTACATTTTTTAGCTATGCACTGTGAAACCATCCATTCTGTTGTGTTCAGTGTTCACCAAAACATTAAATTTACATTATGCAATGGTCATGCATGCAAATTGCGCCAATTTAGGCATGTAATGTAAGTGTGAACAGTTTATTCTGCAATTAGCAAGAGACTGAGCTTACTTGGAAATAACTGTTCAAATGTGGACTCAAAGTGTTCAAAGTTTACTACAAACAATTCAAAATATTTTTACATATAAAAATGTTTTACCACTTGAAAAGAAACGACCTCTAAGCTCATGTTCATGCAACATTAGATTGAAAATGCCATAATGCTTATCCAAACTTGTAGCAGCTAAGAAGTCACATAACTGCATAGTTTCAGATTAAATCCAACCTTGTGTAGAAATTAGAAATTACACTGATTACAGGTAAGTGGTGGCAAAAAAAGCTTTAAACTACTAGCCAGAAAAAAATTAAAATACATACCGTAATTTGATGCAACAAAGAGCAACTCCAGCAATGAAAGCCCAACACATCAGCATGAAATGAAAAACACTGAAAAAAACAACAACGTGAAATGACAAAACACAAAAATTGGCAAATGTAAACACTTATGCCACATCTTTTCAAATATATAATTCACTGTTGCAAACAACTAATGATTTGGTTCAAATACAAAATAACTGTTTCATCATGATAAACACCTTTAAACCATTAGTGAATCAGATGGCACCAGTCACTGTTTTATGTGACTGGTAAACATCTGCTTACTTGATAGCACATAACAAAATTATGGTAACAATGAGCAGAAATGCAATTGTATAATGTACCAACTGCCCACAATACAGTAATTTTATTTAGCAGAAGATAAACCTGACACTGGAAATGATTTTTGTGTTTTGAAATATTGACTCTAATCATTGTAAAGAACATGCATTCAATAAGTTTGCCCATAAAGAATTTCAGCAGTAAAATATAAGCCAGGGAACTCCACTTATATATTATTTGAGCTTCAGTATCTTGCTGCTCCATACGATTCATTGTTGCACATATCTTTAACTTCAGCACTGCCTCTTTTAAGTAAACAACACTGGCACTAGTTTCACTTTTTGGAATTGAAGCTAACATGAAAATGACAATTAATCAATTTTTTCATCTCCCATCCTGTGTAGCATACAAAGAAACTATGTTGCTTAGAAGCAGTGTCCCTGCAGATGCAAATTTAAACTTTCCCTGACCTGCACTAGAGAAAGTCATTCCATAATTTGGAATGACCAAGACCTCACTGCAACTATAGACCCTGCTCAGTTCTCTTGCGATTCATGATCCCAGTCTATTTTTGCTTTTCTTCTATAGCTTCAAAGTAAACATTGCAACAGCAAAAGCTGAAAATATGCCTCTGATGAATTGTGCACAACAATAAATTTCTGTAATGTTTGCAAGGCAAATTCTGGTTGTTGTTGGAGCAGTGACAGTGAGATTATCAGGATAACATTCTTTGCAATGTCAAAGGTTGCACAAAAGTTATGTGCACGAGTATACATCATCTTGTCCAGCAACCCCTATTTCCACAACTCATATGCTTGGTTTCAAATTGCACCTTACGCTGTTCAACCTGCAAATACTGACATCTTTCTGTGGTAATCTATACTTGCATGACAAATCTTGGCAGAGATCCGTACAGGGCAAATACAACGCAGAGATATGTTGCTGATGCACCATGCTTGATTGAGGGACCATAAATGAAATCAGCAAAAATTTGTTTGCAGACAAAAAGTTCTGGGTTGCACACAGCACAAAATGTGAATGTTCTATTAAAAAAGTAGATACTCAACCATGAAAACAATAAAATTCTTTCAAAAAACTAATGAAGGCTGTCTGGAGCTGACTATACTGTAGATATAGCCATTTTATCCTAGGAATGGCGGTGTCATATACACAGCACACAAATGCACAATTTTTAGCAAAAACTTTTGCAGAAATTTCCATATTGCAATGCAATGAGCTTTCACTCCATAACACATCTTGCCACTTTTGCCCCACCTATTAAACTTTAAAACTTTGGACAATCTCTTGCAAGAAAAAAATTTTGGGTTGTAAATAGTTCAAAAAATGAATTGGATTTGTTTGTGTGTTAGATACAGCCTGTTGCTATCAGAAAGCCTGAGTGGCAAGTGCACAAATCTTCACACTGTGGTAGCAAGCAACGATAGAGACATGTGCCCCGATCACTTTATTATTGCTTGTTCATGTCAAACATACATGGGCGTTGTTGTTTGCACACATCACATTCATGGAGAATCACACATTCATCGCCATGCTAATCATGAGAATAGCCCATTTCCACAAAATTCAGGCATAAACATTACACAAAATGTTGTAAATTCTACAGTGAATATTAGGAAAAAGACTTCTTGAATGCTTCTACAATAACCTATTTGTATGTCAGCCACACACAAAAGTTATCATATAACCAAGTTAAAGCTCACACGAAACTGTATTTTAGTTATAATGTAACTGAGACATACTTAAATGAGAAGTTTTGTTGTTGCGCTAACCATACCTTCTAGAACAGGGTTTCTTAACTGGGGTCCTCGACTCTCCTTGGGGGCCACAGAGCAGTTCTTTGGGAGCTACGAGCAGAGACTTTTATTAATAGCTCTGCTGTGATGTTGCAACCAAGTGTAACAATATTAATTATATGCCAGTTGAAGGGGGCCAGAAACCATGAAAGGTTGAGAAACATTGTTCTGGAATGAATGAAGTTTTTCACTCTTTCAACACAGTGCATCAATATGTTCAAAAATTACAGACAAAACTATATGCTTTAACTATCCTTACAAATGGGTGTCTCACAAAGAATTGACAAATGTTTCTGTTGTAAAGTACACATTTCATTAAGTGAATCAGGTTCATAATCAATAGTACTGGTCCAATATGAATTTATTCTTTTATAGCATATTTTGTTCAGTTACAGCACCATATTTTCTAGTAAAATGTATATAAATCAAGTAAACTCTCACCTCATTGTATATACTGTCACTGTGGTGATTCCAACAAAAAGACACATTAACCATTTTTTTGACGCCATTCTTGATTCTTTAGTCCAGCATACCATACAATGTATATTATCACATATTCAGTAATATAACAAACCACAATAGCACTGCAGAAATCAAACCTCTAGTTGTTTTGAATGATGTTTAAAGATATACCAAAAACATATTTTTTTGAACTTAATGCATTGTTATACGAGCATATACTAGGTACACTATATTGATGACATAAATATTGTCAAAAAAGTATTGACAAGAGAACTGGAATGTCAAATGTAACTAGCACTTTAGCTGGCATTGCATTTAGCCAAGTACATGTACACCAGCTACGTCCAAAAGCCCCCCATTGGCAACTGGACTTGCTAATACATGTGATACATTTAAATTATATCAGTTTTTTGATGAAATAATTGATATATCTGTAGCAAAAGCAAGAAACTTTGTTACCTAATTATAAGCAAAACATTACTTCACAGTATTTTTTACTTTTTGTTAATTTTTTTCAGGGTATTACATCCAAAGAAATCTTTTAGGATTTTGCAATTTTCATTTGTTGAATAGTTTTGTATAAAATCATTTGCCTTCAGTTTATCATATGCATTTTTATGTCTGTCCTCTTTTACATACTGGCGAGTCTGCGCTCAGTCATTCCTTTATGATGTTCTAAAACTCAAAACTATTGGGAGTGCATGCTCCAGAACCCACAGTGATTGTAACCAGACCAGTTGAGAGAGAAGAACAAGCAGGTACGTTGCATTGGGGTTAACTTCAAAAAGCTCTGACAAACTTGGGATTTAGAAAACAAGGTGTAACTCTTGCTATTTATGCTGTGTTATCAGAAGATTTTTTGCCCAAAAAATACATTTATAAAAATTCATGTAGATTTTTGCAGATGATAATGGAACTATTTGCTTATTTGTTTGTGATTTCTTTAACTAGTTGACTATAATTTCAATGCACTATATTACTGCAATTTGGAATGTTGTAATTCAGTTTGGATGTTCAATTGTGACCGAAATTCTGAAGTGGGGATATCTTCACATGAAATGATCAGATTCTTAACTCTACAGTAGTTAAAGATCCCGACATCAATTCTGTGATGTCACAATCATATGAAGTTTTCAGGCAGGCATAGAAACAACTATATGCAAGGCCCAAGTCAGCTTTCAACACCCCTATACTCTCAACTCACTCTTGGAATCTACGTATGCTGCCACAAACTGGCTGGGTTGGGGCACCCAAACATAGGCATAGCCAGGGAGGCCATGGGCTCCCAAAATGTCTGGCATGAGTTGTGATTTCATGCTTTGAGAGGTGGTGTCCTAAACAAAAGACTGTTGCTCGCTCAAAGTCAAACAATTGGTCCTTCCCAAAATTTTGGGTTGGCTACATCACTGTGCCCCAACAGACTTTGTCCCTGGGCATGGTAAACCCTAGGTATACCAATGTGTCTGGCTCTCAGTCTCAGTCGTTCAGCATGCGGCCCTGGTTAAGATAGTGACATAATTTTTGGCTCAGTAAGCAATTTGGGTTGGACATGACTGATTTACACAATTATTCCAGTCTGGATTTCATGGCAAGCACACGTACGATTTTTTTTCTCAGTCTTCAGTGTCACGCGGCAAGAAGTAAATCAAGTAGCCTGTCATGCTTCTGCAGAAACATCATGCTCCATTCACTTTTTCACTCAGAAACCATATTTTTATGGAAACGTTTTTCAGTAAGGTCTTCAATTGCACACCATTAGTTTTGACAAGTATCCCAAACAAAATTATGACATTTAGATTCCTGATAGAGTCAGATTAACCGGTGGCATCATGTTTACACCACATATAACAGCAATAAGAGAGTGATCCCCTAGTTGAGTAGGGAAACTCTATTATTGCTGTTATGTAAAAGGTCATCAGTTCGACTTTCTCTTTGGTTTGCTCAAGGCAACATAGCATTGTGGCTACAACATACTAGATAGAATTCTAAATGTTTGAATAAGCTGACGATTCCGCACCTGATTGTTGTTGAAGATTTCATCAACAGATATTGTTGTTGAATTTCAATCAAAATCAAAACAACTTTTTACAAAAACTGTTTCTTGTAGTGAGTTTTATCAGTTTACTTTTTCAAAGTCTACTAATATTTTTATAATCTCAGCATTCCTGGTACAAATCCAATGACAAAGACCATAGCAAATTCTGTCCCATTCATTACTGAAGTTTTGGCCAATCTACAGCACTTCAGAACATTGACTAAAGTTTGGGAATGGGCAAGTAGAACAACCAACAGATGCAACTATTACACTTTCTCTATTGTGATTCTTTTCAATATTTTGTACTAGAACTATCATAAAAACATCAAAAAATCACCAAATTACTACTATTCCTACATTTTTAAATCGACTTGACATTAAAACTAAACATATTGATTTGTCCTAACGATAACAATACATCAGAAGTTTCATCTGACAGCAAATACCACAGACAGTGTTGCCAACTGGTATATTTTCAAAGTGTTTGGTTGGTATATTTTTTAATTTAATTTATTTGTGACCAGACACAAAGTCTACAGTATAAACACACACATGATTCTGCATAATGGAGTCAATAAGAACAAACAAAACAAAACGTTTCACAAAGGCATTGGAGCCGGCAGTATTACAGAGTTAGACACTTTTTGCAATAGAAGTGACTATGGATCTACCCATGGACCTTCCTATTTCAAAACATATTCAACCATACCGCCTCACATGACACTGTTTGAATAAAGTAGTCAGTTTGTCATTTCATCAGCATCGATCTGGCAGTCTAATGGTTAGGTTCCAAGTCTGCAATGACAATGGTTTATCGGTTCGCCTCTCACCTTGGCGACTTTTGCTTTGGTAATGGTTGCATGTTTCAAATCATTAGAGCAGTTTTTCTATTCTTTTTTCAAAACTTTTAAAACTTTAGGTAAGGGTCATGGGAATTAGTAAGGGGGGAAGGAAGGCCTTGGCCCCCTGGATTTTTTAAATTTCAGCAATGAAAGGTTGTGTTCTTAGTTTCCGGGGGGAAATACCTAATTTCACCACTTTTAGCCCCCCCTATATAAAATTTTGAAAATTTCCCAAGTGGCCCCCCAGGAAAAAATCCTTTGTTAAGGTTAGGTTTAATGCTTACCTTTTACATTTAGTATATTTCTACCAAGCCTACTACTGCATTCTCATCATGCATTACTATCACATTACAAGAGATGGTCAAATAACGTTTCAAATTCAAAGATCCATCGATGGTTCTGTAGCCACTGTCTTTTGCAGCTGCGTTGAAGGCAGAACCACAGGGTTACAGACACATTCTTAACACTAATGTTAGCTAACAGTAACATGTAACACTTGTTACAAAACTACTGCGGAGTAGGGCGCCAATTCCTAAACAGGTCAAGTCTAGGTAAAATGCAAACGCATTGTGACATGACACGCCATCAATCAGACACTGCAATGTTCAAGCACTGATTCACAAAGTAAAATGTGATTATAGTGTTCAAGAATAGGGATGAATACAATCAATCTGACTGCATCAAAACACATAACCAAATGTTGTTAGACTTTCTGCAACTTTTGAGAAACAGGTACGCATTTTGTCGTAGCATGGTCTCGAAGGTAGAAATGTTACATTGAACCTGGTGGCTAACACTCGCTCTCCAGGGTTCAGCAAAATTCGTTTTGTTCAGCAAGTTCATTTGCTTTCAAAATGGTTAGTCACAGTGAAGGTGGAAGGGGCAGTTTGCTCGATGCATGTTATCAATCCAAAGAAATACCTTGCTATCCAGCTCTGTTAATCTGCAGACAGACGCACAAATTTTTTTTGTGTGTATGTCTTCAGACATTTGGGCAAATAACGTTTGCACATAGGAAGTGACTAGGGATATGCCTGACCTGACGCAATTCAAATAAAAGGGTCAGTTTGTCAGTCAAACTGCGTGGATCGTATAGTGTAATGGTTAGGTGCTACACCTTCTGCGGTTAAGGTTTTAGGTTCGAATCTTGCCTTGCCGACATTCGTTTTGTTTTTTTCTTTCGACTTTCCTTTTGTTTTTGTCTTTACTTTTTTTCAGGCTTACATTTTACGTTTACAGGTTAGTGTTAGGTTAGGGATAGGATACCGTTTAGGTTAGCTTAGGATTAGGTTAGCATTAGGTTAGGGCTAGCTTGCCTTAGGGTTAGTGTTAAGTTAGCATTACGTTAAGATTAGGGTTAGATTAAGGCTACAGTTAGGGTTAAGGTTAGGGGTTATCTTTTAAATTTACTTCGTTTCTACCAAACCTACTGCACGCTCGTCGTGCGTAACTGTTACGTCATAGGTGGCGTATTTGGTTTTCTTATTTCAAGATCCACAGGCGCATCTATAGCCACTGCCTTGCACATAACTTTCCACTTCGCACAGACTTTCCTACACAGCATCCTTACTCTGTACTGTCGTGCGATGTTTCGTTAACTAAACTTGGATCAGTTGGATGATTTGACTCAAAATGACTCCATTAAATGCTTGGCTTTGTCTAAGATTGTACTTTGTGAAGTGAATAGCATAATGATTAATGTATTGTAAGTGAATACTATATGCCTTGCTGAGTTAGCTTCAGTCAAAGCATCAGTCTCCAAATATTAGCCCTAGTGATCAGCACCTAGTTGCTAAGGCAGTTAAAAGCACAACTGCTAAGTTCACACCTACCACATAAGTTCGCACAAACAGCTCAGATTGAAGTTGTGAACATAACTGGGAGATTGCTGTACTTTCTCAAACTGTTAGCATTTTAGTAGACAGCAGTCAGGTTTGAAAAGTCAGCCTCCGATAAAATTAGTAAGCTGCACAATGACTTGGCTTTCTGTTTTTATGAAGAGAATGCCATGGATCAGTGATGTCACTCTACATTAACAAGTTTCCCCTACAATAATACAATAATAATGAAAAATCCCTACATTTCCCTACACAATCTGAAAGAAAAAATGCAATCTGCAATCATCTTTAGCTACAACATCTGGCCCTGAAACATGATATACTATACACGTTGCATAATTAAGAGTGCAAGATCAAAATTACATGTGTAAAACAAGCATCATGACATTACACTTACAGAAAACACCACTGCATAACCACATGTCATTTTTTTTCAAAAAAAATTATCTCAATATCTTCTAAGATTAGCCAGCACCTTTCACAATAAATCTTAAGCATAATCCCTTGCAACACTCCAGCTGGTTGCAATTCACAAGGAAAAGGTCTCATCAGTGATAGCACCAACAGCTTCAGAATTTTCAAATTTTTCAAAATATGTCTTCCTTGCTTTACCATGTGAATGCATAAGTCTTTGGTTCTCTGTCTTTGCCTCTGTCTGCCCAACCCCATTTGGGGGTGCTATGTGCCTGGTTGAACACACACACAATGACAATCAATGGCGGTACTCCATCATGGTCTGCATAATTCTATTAATTGTGTTTATCTTTTTGGTTGGTTTGCTGTATCAGTCTTTCGTTGACTTCAAACAAAATCAGCAGGAAAATTCTCACTAGACTAAGACTTAAATATTCCTTCCAAAGTGCACACAGTCAGACAACCGCTCAGCCTGTTTTTGTTGCTATTCATTCAAGCGGGAAAAAGTTCTTTCAACCTAGCGGTGCTTTGAGGTAATGCAGTTATAAATACATCGCACAACAACCGTACTTTTCGTTTTCACTATGCAGCATCATTGCACTTCTACTTGTACTGTAGTCTTTGCAAATTGAAATTGGAATACACTGGGCTGCACCTAACTTTCACTCAGAATGCAATTCTAGCCACCAGAAAGCTTGGCCACACTGCACTTCTGCAGTCCTTGCGTCAAAAATTTAAATAACCCAGTACCCCAGGATTTATTGCATTCCAAGTTGAAAAAAACGCATTTTCCAGTGCGTTTTGCAAGCGCACTAATAATAAATTGTTGACCAAACACATCCGTGAAGTGTCACAAACGTAGAAACAATGCGATAAAAATTTTAAACACAAAAATCCCTAGGGATTCCAACAAAATGTCGATTTTTCCTGTAGGGATTCGCTACTCCCTACAAAAGCCTAAAAATCCCTACTCCCTACTAGTGGCAACACTGCCATGGATGCTACAGTCAAAGGTGGGACCGGATCCGGTTTACCGGAGTCGACTCCGACAGAATTCTGCGTTTTTCCTTCGGACCGGATCCGGAACGGTACTCAAAAATTTGGGAAAAACCGGACCTGGAGTCACTTTTCAATTTCGGAAGTAGCAGGAGTCTGTGTGGTCATTTCTTAAGTAAAAACATGGGTAAATTACGGTTGGATCGATGATTGTATGCGGAATCTCAACAGGAGTCGGATTCTCAAATTTGAAAAATTGCCGCACCCGGATCCGGTCCCGGATTCAAAATTTTGGAACAGGAACGGAGTCGGAGTCTGAAAAATTGACTCCGGCCACCTCTGACTACAGTACAGTGGTGCACAGAATCCCGATTTTGGAGTCCAATCCGGCCAGATATTCTGATTTTTTTTAATTTGGATTGGATATCGTTTGCCTTTCAACCGGATCGGGATCATGATTATACAAATTGAAGAAAATGTGGCCATGCAAAAAATCTTGCTATGGAATAACAGTCGTATGAGGAAAAATTACGATATTTTGAAATCGTATTACGGAAAATCTACTTGTCTAATTTCTCTCGATAGACTGCAATGTTCCCTGCCGCTTTTTATACCAACTTTCAGACTGAGGACATCTCTAAAGCAACATGTAGTGTTGCGATCGGTAATCCCGAGCGGCATATGCGCAGAGCTTCACACTGTGGCAGCAAGCAACAATAGAATTCACATGCCATGATCACTCTATTATTTCTTGTTTGCGCCACATATATGTATGGTGTTGTTCTTCACGCACATCCCGTTCGTGGTGAATCACACAATCAACGCAACACCACCGGAGAGGTTGCAACTGTCCTTTGGCACTGTGTGAAGATGATCATGATATATTCCAGGGTTTTATTATGAAGTAGCCCGTCGTTATTCAGATGAGACATGTTTCAATTTTGAAATACATTTATTAGTACATCATTGTAAAACGTTGGTGTTTATAAAAGCATTATAAAAATTTGTTTTTAACGTTGAACAAAGAACACCGGTTTCTGTCTCAACAGCGTAGCTCACTACTGTCTAACTCAAAGTGGTTTTACCTCATTACTATAGTAATAAACATGGTGAAAACGTATTGGCATTTTGACCATGTTGTTGTAGGTTGAAATACACCTGCACTGAGAATGAATACTTGTGAAGTGTTGGATTTAACAAAAAGTGGAAAGGTTGTTTATTCTCTAAGACTAGCAGTAGCAGTGCTAGAAGCGGAAGTTCAGTTTGGAAAGAGTAAGAGTTTCAAATGAAAAAGAGATTGAGGAGAACATTCATTGCACTGCTATAAGAAATATATTCAGTGGGCATAAAATTATCGTGATGGTTCTGTCATGGTTAAATTAACGTACAATAACTGTTGGCTTTGCATGGAGTCCAGCAGGTGCACAAGTCAAACATAGGCTAGTTGCAGGTTATTATTTTGATTTGAACATCTCCATCAGAGAGCATATGAGAATTGTGCACAGCTAGGCTTATAACTTGCGCTACCACATAGAAAAAGAATTGTGCACTTGTCAAGATTTCTCATAAAGTGATTGTGGTAGGCATTTGCAGCCATGGCATTCAAGACAAAGTATGTTGGTGTTGTCTATTTTTACCTCATGAGGCAACAACACCATTGGAGTTCTTCTACGTTTAGATAAACACATTTGTTTGAAATGGTCGCATGGTAGGTTCAAAACACATGACCTCACTTGATAATGACATCTATGACGGCTTCTTCCAATGGATGAGTGTTGTCATGGTATCAGTGATGGGGCAAGCTACGTTAGTGGCTTCTTGTTTGTTTGCGTTAACTGAACACTAACCTAAATCTAAATCCTAACTCTAATCCTAATCCCCAACCCTTGTCTTCGTGCGCATATCATACTTGTCACATGACCACTTCAACCAATCGTGTCTGACTAAAGGCAAAATAGCCACAAATTTTGCCTCATGAGGCAAAATAGACACTATCAAATATTTTGGTGAATGTGCAACTGAGTGGGCGGTTTCGGATTTGGATTGGATATCGGAGTCCATAATTTTGATTTTCGGATACGGATTGGATATGGAGTTTATGAAAAAACTTTTGGATCCAATTCGATTGAAAAATTTCCATATCCATACACCACTGCAACAGTAGTTATCAGAGATGATCACGGAGCCGGAGTGACGGAGTGGACTCCGGCCGGAATTTGCATTTCAGGCCGGAGCCGGAGTCAACATTAAAGTCTGTGCAGGAGCCAATCAAAATTTGTAAGGGACCTACAGTAAATTCTGTAATGATGCTTGTTGTTTTCAAACAGAATGGAGTTCATTGAGACGTGTTTTCTGAGCAGTGTCGTCATATATCATAAATGTGTAACACTGGGTGGAAGTACCGATCATTTCACCACTAATGATGGTTTGAAAGTTATTGGCCTATGCAAAATACAGTGTGTAAGTGACAGTGCAGTTCGGGAATTTTGGAATCCATGCCGTAACTATGAGAATGTTGGGCTAATGATGTGAGCAATAACACAAAACACATGACAAAAAACAATGGCTAACAAAACAGATTATAGAGAAGTAACAGTGTGCGGAAATCGGAAATGACCTATGCACTGTGTAGGCCTAGTGACAGGATTTGACCATGATGTTAGAAGCAATGTGCAGTTTAAAATACAATGTTTATTCGCATTGTGCAGATTTCTAGTCTAGCCACCGCTGGCACAGGTCAACCTCTGCTCACATTTTGGAGCTGTACTGAACAAACTTAGATGTTTGCCCTAATAGTTGCAGCGTTGAAGATAACCTAAATTGTTTTGCATCTCTATTGCCTATGATTATAAATTTTAAATGGATTGTAGCCTAAGTTGTGCGTATTGTAAATGTTTATGTTGTTTTTTGTATGATTTGCTTGCACATTCATGTTAATGGCTCAGTTTGGATCAGCCATAGTTCAGAATTTTATCTGAGCACATGGTGAAAGTACGATTTAATATTTGTGAACAGGTAATCAGCTCCTGCCTCGGATATCTAAACTGAGTCTTTGGCAAAAATTGGAAAATAACACTCACTTCATATACTTGTCATCTGTCTGGATGATTATTGAAGCTTGAACTACTAACTAGTGTTTCAATGATTTCCACTTCATAATTTAATTACAGTAGAACCTATAGCCTACTTTGAAGGTGTATATTTGATAAGCAGCCTCTATTTTGCCTCATGAGACAAAAACAATTGTCGTGAAGTTATTTTACCAGTAGCAGCACACATTTGTTTGAGGTGATCAGAGGGCAAGTTTGGAATGCATGACCTACATAGCTGACCGTAAAGTCTAATTTAAATGAGAGCGAGCTTTTAGAGGTTGTTTGTCTACATTGCATAAAGAACAGCCTATGCCACAACTTTAAACCTCAGCATGTTGTCTCTCTGCATTGTGCTAGTAACGTGACCATTTCAACCATTTGTGTTTCACAAAAGGCGAAATTGGCATGACAAATATGCTATTTTGCCTCATGAGGCAAAATAGACAGTATCTTTTTAACATGAGTTACTTGGAAGTTTTCGGAGTGTTAACAGGAGTCAGAGCTGATGTTTCAAATTTTTTCAGAGTCGGAGCAGGAGCGGAGTCGGAGTCTGAAAATTGTGACTCCGCTCGTCTCTGGTAGTTATGCTTTATATTTTTCTCGCGCTACTGATATTGCACGTTCATTCAGACTTGTAGTGCAACACAGCAACTTCACCGTTTAACCCGCATTGGGAAATGGACAAAACTTTTTCGCCAAGTTACTCTTCAAGTGAAATAACCTATGTCAGGGGTCGGGAAACTTTTTGGCTAAGAGAGCCATGAGACCTACATATTTTTATTTGTATTTCCGTGAGAGCCATATAATATTTTTCAACACTTAATGCAACTAACTCACTTAACTGACGTGTGCATTTTAAGAAAAATCAACAATGTTAAGTTGCTATGATTAACCCAATCAAACCCAACATAGGCTTGTGAATATCGTTAAATATGAGCTAGCGTTATTATTCACTAGAGACACCTAAACACCACTGTGGTGCAGATGCAATCACGCACGTGTACTGCTATTCTGTGCCAACCATGCAGCTTCCACAGCACTGCACATGTAAATCAAAACACCATTTTCCATACACAATTGTGCCGGCCTCGCATGAATGAAAGAAGCTCCCTTAGAAAGTGAAATCAATTCACATGAAAGCGAAATGGTTTCAACCACGCAGCATAGCAGCGCTGCAGATAGGTGTGTATTGGTGTGTACCAGTTAGCAAGATGTAACAGTAGGCATAAAACTTATTTTGCAGGTTATTCCTAACAAAGTTGTTCATTGTGTAATTCATACTGAATTTTCCTCTGACTGATCCCCAAAAGCTGACTTTTCAATCCTGCGTTGATTTATGACTGTCTTGTCATAAGCGAAACATGCACTACCTCTAAACCAGAAAAGATTCAGACAAATAGACAATGAGCAATATAATCCTCACACAAATTCCTGCACAGGCTACGTTCAAATTTTATATCATGATCACCTCAACGTAACTGAATCCTTCGTTTATCATGTCGACTGTCAAATTCATCAACATAATCATCTAAATCTGTTTCAAAGCTAGTACCTTTCATTTTTAAGTAAATCAATGTTACCTAATCTTTCACTGGTAATGGAATTTCTGGGAAACGTTTTCACTGATTTCATTTTTGAAAAATTTCTCTCGCATGAAGCACTGGTGACGGGAAGAGTTACAGCTACCAGTAACAATTAAACGCATCATTTTAAGTAGTTATAACGACAAAAAATGTTCGAGCGATATACGCAGCTTCGACTCTTTCCGAAGCAAATTATTTGCCAAAGTTATTTCACGTTTTAAAACATTTTCACTAAACGAATGTAATTTGTGAATTCTTTCAAGTGTGTTTCTAATGGAAATGTTTGTCCTCGGGGCAAAGTGCTGAAATACGCGAAAAAATTGCTTCTGAATCATTACAAAAAATCAGTACAAAATTCTATGAGGTTACAGGACATGTGGGTAGAGTTAAAACTGTAGTCACGAATCACTCACGTAAGATGTTTCGAAGTCGTATACACAAGGCAGGCGAATGCAGTACCACAGTCAGGATAAATTGAGATATATTAACGGAAATCATTCCTAATGCTTTCACAAACCTTTTGCTACTGGGACAAGCAACAATCTGCTGACAGTAATACAATCCAGCTCCATCTCACTGTGAAATGCACAAAAGATCAATCTTTCCACTTCTGTGACTGCTTCTTAGTTTCGAAATGAGTTTTTCAACACTCCAACCACTGTCTGACTAAATTTCGCGCAGGATCAGAATAAGCCCTGGTGCGTGTCGTCACAAATAACTCTAGTTACCCGACCGTCAAAAACAACAACACAGCTTATCATGCATTTGGGAAATATTGAATGCAGGCTAGAGGGTTTCTAAATTATTGTTTAAAATATTGCTGGCCGAAAGTGATCTACTGCATATGTCTAATGTCGTCAGATGGCCGGTATTTCACCGGTCTTGCCAGTACATTACTGTAGTGCTAATTTAAAAAAGGCTGGTATTGTGAAAATCAGCAGCTGAAGCCAGTATTGTGAAAATAAATAATTTGCCGCAGCTTCAAAAATAACTAACGCAGAATTTCTCAAATTATAAAGACTCTTGTAGGGAATCTTGTCATGGCAGTTTCTTCAGCAAAGTTTATTTGCTGCTGTTGACGCAATCCTTGGTGCAATTGTCACCACACACACACACACCGAAATGTAAAGAAACAGCCAAAATACGGGCAAATTATTAATTGTGACTTAACAATACTGACTGTCTCTCTGTTTTCCCTGTGCCACTTGCGAATTACGACACAGCTTAGATCTGGCGCTATTGACAAAATGGCCGGTATTTTTACAAAGCGCATTGAGCAAACCTACATATGTCAACCAAACAAATTTAAACGGGAAATTAAGAAAAAAACTGGGGGGGCCAAACGGGGGGCCAAGCAAAATTCTGGGGGGACATGGCCCACCCAGGCCCCCCTTAGAATCGCCACTGCCCATCGTAGCGTTGAGTGTGTTTTACTGCACTCTTTGAATGCATCACCTTACATTTTTGCAGTTGTGAACTGCTCTGACGTAGCACTGAGTATGCTCTACACCCCTGTTTCAACGCGTTGGCAGATAGCTATGAACTGCTCTGTCTTAGCGCTGAGTACTGTATTTTCTTCCGGTCTCCTAACTTGAAGCGTTAATTAATTTATGTGTATTACAGTGAAAATTGTAGGCTACAACAACAAGTAAGGAGAACGCATGTAGAATAATATGCACGCTGTGTCAACAAACTTCGCCAAACATCAAAATGACATCATATTGTGACGTCACAAACAGCGTATATCCAATTGCATTGACCATCATACGCCACTCCACTGCTAAATACTAGAATTTGTTAGGGGGCATACAATCAAGCAGTCGTCTTATGCATTACCAGACATCTTCACGCCACTGACTGAACCTCAACGAAAAACATGTCCTTGAAAAAATTTCAAGTGATCTAGCAACCCTACATAGAGCCCAAGGAGCAACAAAATACAGCCTAACGAGTTGCAAAACGTCACCCGGCGAGCTACAAAATGATTCCCAATATTGTTTTAGCAACTTTGATTCCAGGTAATTAACATCTGAGTTCTTTGGGAAAGCAGTTTCCCATTTACTTCTCTCCTTATCCATGGTGACAAACCTAGTAACCAGGATAAATCCTGTAAGTTAGTAGGGAGATGCCTTTTGACTTAGTCAATTAATTTCGGCGTGGATTCCTGAACTAAGTCCAGAACCGTTATTGCGAAAGGAAAGCTGAAGTTCGGGTAGCAGCCGTATATAGTTTATTTCACTCTGTTTATAGATTATTCACTCAGTTTATGCCGAAGTTACTTTTATTGAAATAATGCTGACAAACTTGTGATAATCATAGTTCAGAAATACAAAATCCAACGCGGCGGTATATATATAATGCATAAGTTACAAATAGAATCATGTTAAACAATTCGGTTATCTACAACTGTTGTCCTTCATTCGTTAGTTCGTGCAACAAAATCAATATGATGAAAGAGCACGGTTATTACCTTAAAAGTCCAAGGTTAACAGATTTCTGATTATAATTCTGACTTACTTTCAATTTATTTCAGTTATACAATTACTAAAATTCAGCATAAAATTCACTTTTAACCTTGGCTGCGAACTTTGCACAGTTAACCATTTTCGAAGTTGCTTAGCTGCCTCGAAAGACCCATAAGCTTTTTCTAAAACAAGCTGCCTTAGAGACCCATGTTCCAGAGAATCACAGAATGAATAGTTTCCGTTTTGTGACAGTATTTATAGCTGAAGGGTTTTTCTCTTGCATTCATCATTTCCAGAGCAATTGACGTACATGTCATGTACTTTTGGTTTTCCGGTGAGGCAGTACTTTTTGTTCAGCTTGTTTTGGTTTTCTGCGTGGTCAAACTATTTTGGTCCTAGAACGGATACCTTTTGTTTCGCATATTCTTTGATTGTTGTGACCACATCCTGTGATCTTGCTCCATTCTGCTGAATGTTCTTGACTACTTGTTTCTTTTATTTTCGCCGGTTGTCAATGGGCGTTGTATTTATTGTTGTACTTTCCATGATGCAATCTTCAAATGTTGTTTTGAGTTTATCCCCTGGTTTTAACAAGTTTTAAGCCCCTTGCTTTTTCGTGTTCAATGATCTTCATGCTTTTCACATGAGTTTATTCTTTTAAAGTTTTCTTCCATTGTTTTTATGATGTTGAAGTCTTTTATTGAACTCTCATGTTTACTTGTTCATAAAGTCTTGTCAAGTGCAAACTTGCCCTTAACACCAGGGCTGTGGAACCGCAAGCTGTGGAAGCAGTCCTTTTTCTGTGGAAGCGGAAGTTCGAAAATTCTACCGCTTCCGCTTCCACATAGGTCAGGGGTCGGGAACCTATGGCTCGAGGTCGGGAAACTATGGCAGATGGGGCTCTTGTGATGACGGCATCTGGTTCGCTTGATATTTTCTTAACCCGATTGTTACGGATTAAACTTTTTCTGTAATTTTCCTACAGAGCCCTCAGCAACATCATGCAGCACCAGAAGTTGCATCAACAGTAAGAAGCGTGTTCTTAAAGATAAAATTCAGACATTTGCCATTTTTCAACCCTTTAACGACCACACGCGGCAACATATTTGCGCGCCCTTTTTTGGCCATAAATCACCAGTCACTAGAGCTAGAGAGCTGTTCAAACCCTCTACGGATTCAGCAAGTCTTCTAGTTCACTGGTTCTCAGCCTTTTAAGTTTGCGGATCGGTAAACTTTCAAAACAAATTTTGCGGACCAGTGGACTTTCAAAATCAACCGAAAATGTAATTATGACAAAAATATGCAATTCAAAAGAAGTATGAAAAGTTCAATTTAATGAGAAGTTTGCTGCTATCTGTTTGATATCATACGTGTTAAACGCGGTTCTAATGAAGTTTCTGCAAGGCGAAGTAGAGCGTTGACTTCCACACGATTTCTCTGTTTGGTCTTGATGAGAGATAACGATGAAAAGCTTTTCTCA
>Ga0210059_1004316_pt1 | contig 22902 bp, 17 predicted proteins | sample Ectturendosymbi2_FD_188042 | JGI IMG/M metagenome (GOLD analysis project Ga0210059, IMG submission 188042) | Ecteinascidia turbinata endosymbiont from Florida, USA - Sample 2 (SPAdes) (version 2) | ecosystem: Host-associated > Tunicates > Ascidians > Unclassified | place: Key West, Florida...
ATCGGCAATCGTACACAGAACATTAGTTAGTGCGCTGCCTCTCACGCCATTCTATGATTGAGTTCGAACCATCTACAATGATTGTTACTTGCTCGTCGGTACCGTCCGTGTTTGTGCTGTATTTAACGAAAAATACAACATTGGTGACGAGGATGGGATTCCACTGACCGAGTCGTCGCAGTCGGAATCTCCACTAAACAAAGGGACGATGGATATAGAAGTTCTTTGATCTCATGCGGAGCCATTTAGAACTGCAGGATCGTCGGCACCTGGAACAGTTGGACTTACAGGACCGCCAGCACCAGGAACAATTGGACTTACAGGACCGCCAGCACCAGGAACAAATGCACGCATTGACCGCGTTGGTTGAGAAGTCGTCAGCTGGAAGTGCCGCGACCATTGGAGTCAACTCCACTGCTACCCCCAACTTCAGCGCCTTTGATTCTACGTCGGAGCTTTGGCAAGATTACTTATCCAGGTTTTCAACGTCCCTGAAAGCCCACGATGTACCGGAGTCCAGAAAACCGCAAGTGTTTCTGACGAACCAAACGGCTACGGTCTACAAGCTGCAAAGGATCCAGTCCTAACAAAAGTAATGCGTTTTACACGAGGGATGGCCCGCCAAGGATAAAACCAACGTGGATGATCCCGCAGAAAAGTTTCGGAAGATTGCCGTTTCCTTGTCCACTTACCATGGGTGCCTCCTCTACGGATTACGAGCTGTGATCCCGGCCAAACTTCGAAGTAGCATCCTCTCCTTGTTACACCAAGGGCACTTTGGTGTTCAACAGATGAATCAGCTGGCTCGTACCGCTGTTTATTGGCCCAACATTGACCAGGACATTGCTGATCTCTGTCGTAAGTGCACCACGTGCTATTCATCAAAATGCTCCGCCGAAAGCAGCACTTCATCCGTGGATGCTACCAGAGAAGCCCCGGAGTCGTCTTCATCTGGATCATGCCATCAATTTCATGGGCCACAATTGGTTGGTGATGGTTGACGCGTACTCGGAAGTACCCCTGTATCCATCCAACCCAGTCGATATCACCAAAGACCACGATGAAGCTTTTGGAGCAGGATTTTGCCCATTTCGGTTACCCACATACTTTGGTTACGTATAGTGCTCCCACGTTCATGTCGGATGAGTTTCAAGACTACTGCCAAGCAAGAGGGATTGTTCATCTGACGGTGCCCCATATCATCCCCCTACAAGCGGAGCCGCGGAGAGGTTGGTCCAAACCTTCAAGCAGAGTCTCCGCAAGTCAGACAAAGCACCAAGAGGTGCGCTTTTCGAGTTCTTGATACAATACCAGCGAACACCTACGGCAAGTGGATATTCACCTAGCGAACTCCTGGCCGGTCGTCAAATTCGCACGAAGCTAGATCTTCTACTCCCCCCTCCTGCTCACCGCGCCCAAGGGAAGCAGGCACGGATTGCCACCAAGGCGCAGTCAAATGAAGTGCTGCGCTCGGTAACCTCCTATGAAGTCGGAGATCAGTGCTACGCGTTGTATTATGGGCCACGCCACAGTCACCAGCCTCGATGGGTTCCGGCCATCGTAACGAAAAGGCATGGAACACGAAATGTCAACGTTCGGGTATTGGCACGGGGACCTACTGTACCTGGAGACGTCTCGTCGACCAACTTCGACCACGTTATGCAACTGAGGATGACACGTTTCCCGGCGATGATCCCAACGACGATCAAGTATCGGCGTTGCCGCATCATGAACCAAAACCTCCTCCGAAGATGGCGGTGACAGACAACTCCGTGTCAAGTTCGGGTCACCACACCAGTGACGCGGCCGTTGGTCCGGCTCACACTGAGTATGGGCCTGAATCCGCGACGTTCGAAAAGAGTACGTCATCCGCGGAAGCTATATTTTGTTGAATGTATGGTCGCTAAGTGTTTCTTAACGGTTTCAAATTTTGTTCGAAGTGTTGTGATCATGTAATCCAGTTACTGTAATCATGTATTTCATTCAAGGTATCATTTAATCCGCGTACTTCGTTGTGGAATGAGCGTGCCTTACCTAATCTACGTTCTTTCGAGTCCGCTGAGTGGCAATCGTACACAGTACATTAGTTAGTGTGCTGCCTCTCACGCCATTCTGTGATTGAGTTCGAACCTTCTACAATTTGATTGTTACTTGCTCGTCGGTACCGTTCGTGTTTGTGCTGCATTTAATGAAATATACAACACTTATCAAAAATTGTTATTCACAACGGAATTGCTGATTTGAGTTAAGATATTTTTGGAACAGGTTATCTCACATATGAGGGCTAGTCACTTGATAATCTCCCTCCAGTTTTTCTGTTTCGAATTGCAGTCAGCTTTATGCATTGGTGAGGTATGTCCATGATGGTACCGCAATTTACGAGAAATTTCCTTTTCTGTGAACAACCGGAAACAGCTACCAAAGCAAAAGATGTGTTTCAGTTTGTGAAAGACTTTTTTGCAAAACAAGAGCTGAATATTCCAACTATTGGCTCTGTGTGCACTGGTGGCGCTCCTGTTATGCTGGGAGAAAAATCTGGGTTTTCTGCACTGATGAAACAGGAGATTCCACACTTGCAAGGTAGCCGCAGCACTGTTTCCTTCATCGTCATGCTTTGCCATCAAAAACCTTGCCTCCGAAATTGAAGAAAGTCCGTGACATTTTTGTAAAGACCATCAACTGGATTAGGCGTCGTGTGCTCTAAAAGTCGAAATCACCGCCCCGTCACTTTGTGAAGATCGTGGAAGTGGATATACAGTTTTACTTTTCCTCACAAATGTCCGCTGGCTGTTACGTGAGGGAGTTTTAACCCGCTTCTTCGAAATGCGAAAACAAAACAGTCTTTCTGGAGGAACATCACTGTGATCTGCTTGAAGAGCTGGGATCGCAAAAATTCAACCAAATCTTTATGTATTTAAGTGATATATTCACATGTATGAATAAAACAGCTCAACAATTTTTAATGAATTTCGTGGGGTTTGGGGTTTAAGAGCGTTTTCGGGATAATTTTGGGGCGCAGATTTCAAAACTGTTTTCAGATGTTTCCTATGTGGTCGAGTTTTGGGGTTATTTGATATTTTTAGATTTATGCAATAGTAGCTTTTTAAGCATACTCTTGCATAAGAGGATTACACATTTCGTGATTTCTGAAACTTGCTAACATGTTATTTAAACACTAGTGACTTCTTGTAATAACCATGGTTTGTAAACTAGCTTATGAAGGGCAATGTGCGGCGTAGAAATCATGCCGAGGTTGAAACAAACACAAAACTTCAGTTAGTGTGTACTGTATACTTGCCACTGTGACTTACAAAACAGATGAGAAAATACACAGATATTATGGCCTTGCAATGCAAAGATTGTGGTGACAGAAAAGCGTTAAAATGCCAAGAATAGCCCAAACATGATAGCATACTGTTTTTTTCATGAGAGAAAATAATACTGAATTGCCTTTTCTGTATTTTTCGGGAGTAGTTACTGCCAGCAAACTCTTTCTCAGCACCAGCAATAGTTTGCCATCATGTTGGTATTCCAGCGTCCCTGGTATCTTTTCTCCATTGTTTTAATATCTTGGTGGAAGGACTCTCCTTGCTCTTCAATCATGCTTCTAAGCTTCCAGAAAAATAGTTTACATGACTATGAAGAAAATGAACCTTCACACTCATATGGCACCCTAGTTTGTAAGAATTTAACAACTGTTTCGAAAGGTCGTGGTAGTTAAGAGCTTTTAAATTTCTGAGGAAGTTTTCGACAACTGCTGCAAAGGACCGCCAAGCATTTTTTCCCGAGTTCTCATGGTGAGTGGAAAATAATTGTCCTGCATTAAACGTCGTATCTGATGGCCATCAAAAAATTCTTGCCCTCAACTTTTCCGTGCTCAGTGCAGGGAACTTTTCATACAAATATGCAAAATAGTCACTTTCCCTATTTAAAAACGGTTTCATCAACCTTACGTTGACATGGAGAGGAGGAAGCAACAATTACAGGCTCTAGCTTTGCAGCCGGCTGTTTGAGGAATCTCCTGCCTGGTTCTGCTCCCATCTCCTTGCAATGGTTCAAGCTTGTACTTATCATTCAGCAATATTTGTAAAGCCACAACAGTGAACCACACCAAGCGAATCGATCGCAATTTATTGCGTAAGGAAACTAGTTTCTTGTGTTACACATCTTCAGTCCTTATTCAAATCTATTTCAAAGCTATTTGAATAAGGACTGAAGATGTGTAACACACGAAACTAGTTTCCTTACGCAATAAATTGCGATCGATTCGCTTGGTGTGGGTCACTGTTGTGGCTTTACAAATAATGCTGGAGAGGAGGAAGTAGCACCTAGTTTGGATAAACCAACGGAGAGTGTAGGCCTATAGTATTTCTTTCCCCAATCTCAAATCCTTCTCTCTTTGGCCAACTTTCCTTAGTCCAATGCTCTTGGCGAGCCCTGCCTGTCTCACAGACACAAGAAACAGGGAAATTTTGTGTATGCACTTTGTTGCTCAACCAATATACACAAATTCTTCTAATTCACCGCAAATCATCCAGTCATGCTCATCAACTATGGTACCAGGCACGGACTATTCTAACATAGGATTTTAATGTAGTTGCCGTTTATCAATAGGCTGCTACTAACTCACTCCCTATGGACCTACGCAGTTCAACAACAACTGATAAAGCATTTCAGCATTTAAAAGCACTACCAGTGATTACAAAACCCGTTTTCAAGTTAAAAATGGTGGGAGTTAACTTTTGAAAATTTTGGTGAAATTTTTCAACGTTTTGCGAAAAACTGCAAAACATATGCTCTGTAGCAGCTAATCCTGACGAGATGGACAAAAACGGACGCAATTTTCGGACTCAGCGCCCCCCAAAATCCCCAAATCCACTGCAAACTTCAAGTCCCCCAAGATCCTGCGTACCAGTGCAATCAGAGGCAAAAATATAAACATTGAATTCTCACGAAAAGCTAAATGCGTGCAAAGATAAGTTATCTCTGTGGTGTCGGCGAGTGAAGAGCGAATTTTTCAATTTCCATCACTTAAAGAAATAGTCGATGGCAGTGAATCTTCGACTGGATTACACCACGAGTTGAAACTGGACAGCAACAGAACTAATTTAACTGTTGAGGGGCATCGACTCGATAACCTTCCAGTTCCTTCAATGCCCTGGCGTCCTTGCACTAATTTGTGTTTTTTCTTGCTGAATATTAATTATCGCCAAATGAAATCAACTCAACTTCGAGTTTGATTCATAGTGTTTGTGAAGAAATTGTGCGTCATTTGGAAGTGCTGTCGACATCATTTAATAGATATTTTGACGTAGGGAATATGGAAATTGTGAATAATGGATTATGAACCCGTGCTTCTTTAATTTAAATAAAGTATCCGACGATGGAGAGCTGAAAGAAGATCTGGTAGAACTGCATTGAAATCCTGCTTTTGAAATGCACTTTCAGAGAAAAACTTTGGATGAGTATTGGTGCTCGAGAACGGTTATGTTACCGCGACTTTTTGAAACTACACCAGCCGTACTTATTCCATTTACGACAACATACCTGTGCGAGTCAAGATTTAGCACTCTTGTCAATTAAGACGAAATCTAGAAATCGTTTAAATGCACAGGCAAACATGTGTGATGCTATCAGCAAGAAAGTTCCACGTTTTGAAAAACTCACAAGCAAGAAACAGGAACAAAAGAGTCAATGAACTGAAATACAGTAGCAAGCTTTTGGAAGTCATCCTTTTGATTGTATTATTTTGTACATATTTCGATCATTCACTGGTGTAGTTTCATCTTTTCCTTTTTAGCTCCCAAATGCAGAGGTGCTGCAATTGAAAACATGATTAATACTTTCCTCAAGTGCAAACCATCTCATAATGAGTTTATCGCATTTGGATGGTTGATTGCAAAAATTCTTCATTCGGCAAACATAGCTCAACTTCCTTTGAAACAGCAAGGTGTCAATGCAGTTGCTAGCATATTTTGTTGGTGTTTCGAGTCTCACGGTTTGCAGTTTCGAAAAAGCCGCAGTTTAGAAAACTTTGCGTTTAATCAGCCAAATTTTTCATTGAAGGAAGTACGGTTTTGTGTCACTATTCACTCCGCAAATAATTAAGAAACCCCTTTATTTAGCTCGGTAAGCTCCACTGCTTTGAAAAAATCAACCTGTTACAATCTTCGACCCATTTCTGGAAAATCTGCTCTCTTTTTAAGTATTTTTTCCCACATTGCATTTCAAGGTGTGCAAATCAACTGTTGTGCAAGTTAAACTAACTTCAGAAAAATGTGTCATATTGGAGGGAATTGAAAAGTGAGTCATTTGGAATGAATGAAATTGTAAAATAGTGCAAAATCAATGACATTACTTAAAAAGTGCAAAATCACTCAATGAATCATCTCTAGCAAGTCATTGGTGTGATTTTACACTTTCTGAGTAATGCCAATGATTTTACACTTTTTAAAAGTTACAATTCGACAAACAGGAAGCCGCACAGAATGCGAGTATCAGAATGGCAGCTTTTGTTTGTTTCGAAAAATTAGTGTCGAGCTTAAACAGACACATCTCATAAATTTAATGGTAAATTCCGCTGTGTTTGACTCAGATAAAGACTAAAAAAGATTTTGGGTGAATCGATGTTCGGGGGACCTGGTTACTCAGAAATGAAACGCCACGTACAAGATTGCATAGGCCTGTCGTGTATTCCATACGTCATTTATTGATTTTAAAATGTATAACAGCTTTTACTATTGAATATTTTATCCTTAGGTACACGAAAAGTAGTGTTAAACAGTGTAGCGATAAAAATTACGGTCAAAACAAAAGTTGCCAAAGACATATCGTATACGTTTCGGTAACCAATGCTACGATCATCAGTAAAAATAAAGTTTTATTCTCAAATTTCAAAAATAAGTCAGTTTGAAGTTCTTTCAACAAACTTACTCTAAACACTTCAAGCAATTCTTGCGCTTTCCCTTACTTATATTATATGGACTTGGTGAAAGTTTGAGGTTTGAATTCGTTTCGTAGTTGAACATTTTTTATGTGGCTTTCGAGGCACTGGCGATTATTCACGATTAAGCTTTCAACCTGATGTAAAAGAAACAATTTTAGCATTATCAGTAGAACTACTCTTAGTTACAATATGCATCATCGTTATCCTGCTTTTCTATCTGAGGCCAAATGCAGCTGTTATCATTGGTGAATTTGAAATACAGTAGCAGCTTGTTGCAGGCGGATGTGTCTGCAAACATACGATTACCATTAAACAAATAAAAATTTTCTGCAGGTGTTTCGGAGTGTAGTAATCATACCGTTTGGGATTTGCGTTTGCAATCTTTTCTGTATGAGCCTTTTTTCTATCCCAGGCGGTTGTTTACCTTTTTGCCAGGATCGAGTGAGCGCTGCAGATAGAATTTCGATACTTTCAAGACGAGTTTTATGGGGGTTTCTCGGTCGGGATGCTGCGGTGACAAACGGTGCCACTGATTTGCCCGAATATTCTGCGAGGTCCTAATTAGGCAAGCTGATCAAACCGAAAATGTAGTGTGATGATGCCGCCACCAGCTTCCAATTAACTTCGCACAGCTGTAGCAACTACCGTCAGGTTGCGTCACGAAGATCCTTCTCCCCGAACCGATAAAAATGAGAATCACTGAGATGTTCACTGCGATTAGATCACTTCTTCAATATACTGACATTTTTTGCGTTTTGTAGTCTATGGAATAATACAGAGGATTAAAAATGCAGTTTTGGAGCATAAACTCGGGATGGACTTAACAGTTCCATTGACACTAATAAAGCTTTAAAAAACTATACTTGTTTTATTTTGAGACATTTCGGATTATTCTTTATCCATCTTCAGTCAAAAAATAATGCAATACTCAGCAATTCATAACCACAAGGTTCTGTGACGCAAAAGACGTCAAAAGCAGAACCAAGACAGCCAACCACGTCACAATCGCTAAAAGCAAGAACAGGACCAACAGCTATGCCGAAATTCTAAAACAAAACCTACGTAAGGTCATAATCTACGAAAGCAAGCCAAGACCAGCAGCGAGAGGCCGTTCACAGAACACTACAAGCGAAGGATGCAAAATAATTTTAACAAATTGGTACTACAACCACCACATATGTCTACATCAACACCAACAATAAATGCACGAAACATGTATCAACATGCAGTACGAACTGAGCATCAGCCAATGTTTAACATAACAATATACATATTAAAGAGGTTTAAAGGGGTGGAAAAATTGTCTACATTAGTCTCGGGTTGCTGCTCTTGTATTAAAAGTGTCTCTTTAATTAAACATTAACGGTGGTTAAAAAAAGAAGCTAAGATTTCGACATTTTAAAATTATGAAATGATGTGGTTGTGATTAAAATTGCAGTTGTTCTACTTGAAATTCTGTGACTTGGTCTGCTTGGCATGACTCGGAAGTGTATACTTCTGTACTGTCTTCTACGTCCAAAGATGTATAAAAACGTCACAAAACATCATTTAACGATTGCGCAAAGCCTTTGACCGAATCGAAGTTGTGATCGAGCTGAGAAGAACGTAAAATCACAAGGTTCAAACCAGGCAGCTGGAATCGCGGCATGAAACGAAGTTGATGCTTGAAAAAGCATGTGGCTTGGTGTACAGGAAAAAAGGTTTTGTTTGGTGGGGCAGCTTGGCATGAAAATGACACTTTTATTCTGGACTGGAACAAAGTTTCGAAAACGAAGGTACTTAGAAACCACAGAAAAGCAGCTCGAAAAGCCGCTCCTGATCTGCCTACGCAGTGTGCTGTCAACGCAAACCTCGGATGCTGATTGATTTTATACTATTCGACGCACGTATAGATTACTGATTATGTTGTGAGGCAAAGGGTTATGCTTAGCAGTTACTAAAATTATATTTTATTTTTGCGATGTGAGCATACCCGAAAATATTAAGTGTTCAAGGGAGTTGTTTTCGTGTGAGTTACGATTTTCTTAATAGGAAGTTGCAGTAGTAGGCATGTTTGGTTATGAAATTTATCCGTTCCTATTTCTAAGAATATGTTTGTAGGCTCAATCCACAAACATTCTAATGATGGTTTTAGCCGAATGATATCTAGCAAGATAAACAGTTAATCGATCTTTGACTTCTATATGAAACAACGCGAGGTCAAAGACAGGTTCGGTGCAACCTTATGTCACATAATCGCCTACCTTTTACCTTCATACCACTCATGTGGTCCAACCGTGTGTCTCATAACTGTGTGTTTTTAGTAATAAGCATCGTTTGTGTCGAATAAGTCTGCCCTTAATAATTTGAGAGTGTTTTAGGTATTGTTCAGGGCTGTCTACCACCTACAAATTTGGAAGATTTGCCTTTTTGTAGTTCTGAATGGCGCTACCACCAATGTTGTACTTTTGGCCAAAAGATCAATTTGTTTTTTGACAGTTGGTGATGTAATCCTCTCGGAATCGATGTAGGCTACTCAGGAAAATACATGTGCGTCAGGATAAAAGAAAATTGTGCTCTTTTCATCAATGAATATTAAGTGTTTGATTCAACAGCTTGTTTGTTCAAGTCGTACCATTCAGATGTTTAGCGGCACTTTCAATAAGACATGTTTTTCTGCATAACTTCACCAGTCTCAGTGCGAGAGTTGCTTGCCAAAGTGCTGCGCGACGACGTTGCTTACCACAAAGGACACTTGAACATGAAAACCGAGAGATGCTTTGCCATTAAACCTGGCGTTAGCAGCGTTCTGGACATGACAAGACAAACGTACACCGAGCTAATAGATGATATTAACGGTTAGTATACGTAGACATACTGGTTGTATAGTTGGTCGTATACTGCGTTGTGCACGACTTCTGTCGTAAAACATCTTATTCATCCCTTAGATATTTAAGTTTTGATATTTTTTACAAATATGACGAGCTTTCAATCGACAATTGCTGTTTCAGAAGCGAGTAATGATCCATCAACAGTATATTTGCGAGCAAAGAGCAAAATAACTCTCACATGGAACACTCTGCGATGCAACCATTGTTGCCTGAGCAAACTTGTTTGGTGATGAGGGAGTTGTGTCGATGATTGCCATGGTGCGACGTTTGTTGTTTCAGGGCAAGACAACTAGCCGAAAAGGACATTCGTCACTTAGATAAAGCAAAACGGCAGCATACATTTTCAGAGCGTATTGCTATTTGACTTCTAGATGTACAGAAACTTCTACTACTGTATTCATTATCTTCATTCCAACTCAAAAATATTTTGGACGAGAAGTTTTTATCACAATTGTTCAAATGATCTTGAAAACACTGTCACTTTGTTTGTCAGATCAGCTTCGTGACATAAGAATTGCTGTATTACTTGTGCATCTTGCTGTAAACAAGTCCATTGTTGAAAACATTAACTGCAAAAACAAGGACATGGCAACAAGACCCTTGATCACGATGTACTGAAACAAACTGCTGCAGGTCGAAATGCTTGTGCATATCTCAGACTTTTATTGAATAACCTTTGAAACCAAGTTGATCGAATATGAAAACAAGTGATTTAGTTGCGATTTTTAAAGACACTGTTGGGTGATTAAACTGGTAAGCTTTGGTTAGCAAAATATGAGATGGACCTTTTATCTCTGCCGCCCTTTTTAGCACATTTAATAACGCGATGACCGTTGTGTAGATGGCAGGGTTGCCAACTTGTTTTCACCAAAAAAAGCCAGACCTCGTCCCAAAAAAGGTCGGATAGCAGTTTTAAGGCATATACACATAAAACATGCATAACCAAACACAAAATAGACATTAAAACTCATCACGTCAGAAACATCGATATGATGTAATTACACTCTTTGGAAGCATTTTCTTTCCTCGTCATTACACTGTCGTACGTTTGTTTCTTATCAATAACATTGATCATTTTTAGGGCAACAGTAAAATTTTTTCAATATTGTATGCACCCTGCATGGTTATAGACTCTTTTCTGAAGAGATTTGTAATGAATATGCAGCTCAGACAATGTTTTTCCATCGCATCGTTTGGATTTTGGGAACAATGAATAGACGTTTATTTTTCTCGAAACTGACATTTTTTCGTTACTTGTGACATTGATGTTTTCTCTCGTGAGTAAAGAGCATGCATTATGAGCGATTGGACTTTGAACTTGGGTAGTGATCCAAGCCATTATATCAGTTAAAGAGTCGCGTAGAGTGTGGTTCTGCATTGTTCTTTTCTTGAAGCAGTACGAATCTTTTTGTTGATTGTGAATTTCCTTGGTAAGAATGTTAAGTAGAGATATATCAAAACACGTCTCTGCACCTTGTGTATTTCAGTAAAATAGCCAGCAACATTTGTCCTGCGTATCACTCAAACTGTATCAGTCTTATGTAACTACACTAGAATCAAAGTGCTTTGGCTTATAAATACTTCGTCGCTGCCATTGCGCTGATGGTATTCAGCCCTCAGCTTTGTTTGTTTGTGACTATACGCGCACATTAAGAAGGACAATATTTTGCCTTCATTGTTAAACTTCAACACAGCGCTGTATATTCTAAAACTGAAAACTAATTTTGTGATGCGTGCTACCGTTTGTATAGATGTTTGTAAGGTTGATTTTCGACATGGAACCTGAACACCAAATGTTTTTCCAGAACTGAGCAGACAGTTAGCTGCGAAATTCGACCTTCCGTTGAAAAGCGCACACAACACAACACGAGGTTTTTACATACAAATGCCTGTCAAAGATTCCGGAGAAATTCCGAGTGAGTTTGTTCAGGTACTGTTGGCCATACTTCGCTTTTCTTGAGACTTACGGTGATCGTTGTTTTCGTTCTCATATTTGACAAACTTTTATATATCGGTTGTTAAGATGAATATGTGTCAAGATAGCTTACCAACTATGTTATCAAGACATGCGAATTACGAGGTTTAAACTGTAGGGTCGAATTTTCTGATGGCAATGCTTTAACTTTTGCAAGCTGTTGCGGAAGCAGAACAAAATTTATTTGTCACAGAAATTATCCATATTCCATTCATCAAACTTTGCCCTGAAAATCTTTTAGGATAGTCATGCGCTTGAAAGATTTAACGGTTCTTGTTTTCAGAAGCGTTTTTAAAAAACGTGGCAACTTCTATCACGAACACTTACAACCTTGTACCAATCAAAGCCATCCCGCGCTTGTTTCATTCCAGGTAACTAAAACCAAAAAGACCTTGAGCTTCACCACTGAGGACTTACTTGAATTGAACACCAAAGTTGAGCATACTGTCAGCGATATAAATCTTTTGGCGGACGGGTAAGATTTTGTTGCCAACCCCTTCATCTGTTTCCGTTGTCGATTGTTTTTCATTCCGTGCGCCAGAAAATTCCTTTTCAGTTTAAACATACCTCAAGGCCGCCCTAAAGCATCTTCTCTCAAGATCCGACATAGCGTGATGTTGTTTGTCTCTATTTTAGCATAGTGTCAGATCTACTCACAAAAATACGCGGAAGCATCGGCTGTCTCTACAACCTCGCTGAAATGATAGGGACACTTGATATGCTGCTCTCTTTCGCGCACTACCGGACAACATGCGAATGTGGTGAGTGCGTGAGATACTTACGGTCGTGTTCTGAGCTTTTATAGTATTTTTGCTTTGTTAATTGGTAATGTTACCAGTATCGTAGGCAATTTCTTTGCTGTATCGCTTACAGGGATACGCCTTCCACAAGTTATAGTTAAAAGATTACAAAAAAATGTCATAGGTTGGGTTAAGATGCATTTGGCCAAAGAACGGTGTGAGTTTTTCCGCGTGCCATGAATTTTAGTTCTTGTTTCGTTCGATTGTCTCACCGTCTTACCGAAAAATTTTAGATTGAAATTTTTTTATAAACTTTGCAAAATCATTTTCATTCATTCCATATTCACACTCGCTTTCCCTTCTGGAAGGATCGCGGGAGCTGCAGCCCTAGGATGATTCGAAATACCTCACTGTTTTCAGCAACCTCTAATGGTTCTGCTGGCTCCATGCGACCAAGGGTTGGAGATGTAATCACCCCACCTGGTCCTTGTTCGACCACTGGCTGCTTTACCGTGGGTGTAGCCAAATTGGCTATGTTAGATTGTTTTTTTACATATTTGCCTGTGTCAAGTGTGCATTGATGAATGAATCATATAGCAGCCAAGAGGTTAATGTGTACAACGGTCCTTACTTTAATCTAGGCAACGGACATTTTTGTGATGAAAGTTTTTGGTAAAGCCATGAATTACAATGAACGAAATTTGGCAGCCGTGGAACCAGTTGTGCAAAAATTCATCACGGTCGTGTGTGAGGTTCGTGGTAACTTGTTTTACGCCCATTTTAACTCTTATTGCCGTAAAGTTCAGTTTCATCGGAACAGCGCGTGGTTGGTGTTTGGTCGAAGCAATAATTCATTTTTCTCCTCATGATTTTGATTATGTTCTTCCATACTGCTGCTAAGTCCGTCCCGAGTTCACCGATACCCTGGGAATAAAGGATGCTCGCCATCCCGTGCTGGACCGGGCAGCGCCGTCCTCGTTGGTCCCCAACAACGTTTACGCCTGTGACGGTTGCAACTTCAACATCATCACCGGTCCAAACATGAGCGGCAAAACGACCTACTTGAAAGGCATTGCCACCCTTCAGGTGACTGACTGTGCGCTGTGACAATATTCCGAAATAAATTTCTTTTCAACAGCCGATGCTTCGAAAGCTTACCATGGTTGGGCGTACTGATGAAGGGTCGGGAAACGCTTTCCCTAGTGGTGTGAAAAGCGCGCATTTCACGCGAAATGCGGAAGCATCGCTAATTTTTAGAGCGAGGATTTCAGGATAATGGCGCTTGAGTCTTTCACAGCAAAAGAAAATCAGGGAAATCGCCAAATTTCAATCGTTTCATGCCTCACGTAACTACGCAGGCTCAGTGTGGTGTCAGATGAGGAATAAAACGATTAAAATATGACGGTAATCAACTGCACTCTTTGCAAAACATTTTCCCGCGCGCTTGTAACGGCACTTCGTTGATGGACTGATTTTTGTATGACAGAAGAAAAGCAAGTTCATGTCGATTTTGAGATGCGTTTCCTTTGCACCGATATACTAATTCATCAATGTGTCAGTGGTTGCATTAGAATACAAAGTGGTTGATCAATGTTTTAGATAAGACGAAGGTGGCAGTAATCGCGCATTTACGAGCTGAACTGTCGTTTGTCGAAATTGTCCGTTCTAGTTCCGCAGTGATGATCATAACTATCTGAATTTTTACGTATGCAAACTTGATTAACACAAATAAACATGGCCACAGTGTCTGTAGGTTGAACAACAAGCTAAACTGAAGCGGGTGCAGAACCACCACATAGACTTAAAATATTTCAACGTTGTGCAGGTAATGGCACAGATCGGCTGTTTTGTTCCTGCTGACTTTGCCTCGTTCCGCATCACTTCTCAGATATTCTCGCGTGTGGGATGCGATGATGATATGGAAACCAACTCGTCGACCTTCATGTTGGAGATGAAGGAGGTATGATGCTATAAACATATGGCATAGTATTGAAAGCCCTTGGTAACTTTTCCCAAGAAAATCTGTTGTCGATCAAGCCCTAAATGGATTCACTTTCGTTTTTGCTGTAAGGCATCACTTAAAAACGGTCACGTGTATTTGCTGATGTAAGCTTCCCATAGATGATCAAATTGCCGGCTCAGTTTTTCAAAACAGCTTACGTTTCGTTCTCGTGTTTTGCTATAAAATCCATTGCAAACATTGTTGGCGTAACAATGATGCACTGCTCGGGCACGTTGTCACCAGGCTTGCGGAGTCGGTGTCGGAGCAGCAATCAGTCGGAGTTTTTTTGGTGGAGTCGGATTCCTAAGAACACTAGGAGTCGGAGTCGGACATTTTTATCCGACTGAAGAAGTCCAATTGAATAATTTTGTACATCGCACTCCTAAATTAGGAATCCCTATTGAAATGGTACGATTTTTTAAAAACTTTTACAGAAACAGAGAATTCTTGCTGTGCACCACGATTTTCATTGATTGGTAGTTGCTAGTTGCTACAAAATTCGTAACAGCCAAAATTCATTCACATTATGTCAAGGAGTCGGAGTCAGAAATTTTGGAAAGGTCGGAATTGGAGTCAGACATTTTACCTCCAACTCCGCAACCCTGGTTGTTACCATTGTCTTGGCCGTAATTACACGACTTCTCGTGAGGTACTTCAAAGAAAATAAATGGGAGTTTTTGTGAAGTTCATTGTGAGAAACAGACATACCCATGGCATTAAAACATAAAAGTTAAGAAATGGAGGCTTACCACCAAGGGTGCGTTGTCTCAACATTCAACCGCGTCTGAAGGGCTTTTCTCAACTTGTGTTGGCAAGCAACACTCTTAAGATTGTTGAACAAGGTAGTATTAGAAAGATTTGCTTTTCCGGAACGTTTTTTACAGTAACTCATACACTCACAGAAGTCTAAGTGTTGCTTGACCTCGGGAACAATGAAAGTATAGTAACACAGCAGGTTCTCATTGAAAAAATATAAAATCTCATCTTCCTGGTGGAACGTATGTCAAAGACGGAAGCAGTTAAAAAATTTTCTTTTTGCAAAAATATGTGACGTTGTTCTCTTGCTTGAAGTTTCCACAGTTCTTAATTGACCTTTTTGATTGAGCCACTTCTTAGTTGAACCGATCAAAACAAGATCAGCATGAAAAAGCTGACCCAACCAAAAGAAACAAGACTAGCACTCAATAAATCGGTAATTACAATATAAGATGAATAAGTAAAGAATAGGGATAAAACTAAAAAGTTGGTGAGAAGATTCGGAAAAAGGAATTCATGGATTTTCGCATCGTGCGAAGTCGTGAAGAGAATATCGACCAAAATACAGAGCGTCGACGATTTTGGTCGCAACGTCTTCATAAATAAATACATCTCGCCAGTGCTCTCGTGTTCATCTGCAGCGAATGCTTCTTTGGATGGAGAACAATTCGTAAATTTTACTTTCCAAGTAGACACCGTTGTTGCTTTTGCGTAAATTTATCCTAGAGCATTTCGGGACAGCTGTTTAAGATTTTACTTGGTTTTTATTTCAGCAAGTGCATCTCGCGTTTGAGATTAATTCAACGCCGTCTGTTGAATTCGCAACATCACCTTGAACTTCACGGAGGAAGTCGCGAAGTGTTATTTTTTGTTTATTTTATGTATTTGCCGCAGATCGTGGCCCATATCACAAGCACAATCGAACAATAAAAGACCACAAGAATGGTAAATGTTTAGTCATAGCGCATTACAGATTATAGGTGCTTGCACACGATCAACACTGAGAGGGGCAAAACACTTTACTATAACGTCATTCAATCATCGCCATACAGGGATACGGCAGGTGGAGAGAAATGAAGACGTTCCAACTTCAGATCGTGAGGTAAACAGCTAACAGAAAAAAAGTAAAAAATGTAATGTAATGATTAAGTGTTTTTTATTACTTTGTAGTATTACCTGCGCGTATCAGCAACATTGCCTTCGTTGATATGATCAGGCAATGCTACAAAAATATGAGACACTGCAGCAACGCCAGGTTGAGAAACCCTGATCTACACTCTACATCTATAGCCTCCACTTGCTTTGCCTAAATAGCATAGGCTACAAGACAAACACCAAAAATAACACACGATTTTCTTTACTTAGGTTTATAGAATTTTAGCGCCTCGGGCTGGTTGGAAAGCGGGGTACCTTTTTGCTGCCTCTCCGTGTCTCCTGTTAACTGTGTCCAGTGCCAGCCCTTCTCTATAAAACTGATAACGAATTAACAACGTAACTCAACCTACAGAAGAGCCCCAAGCTTTGGAATGAGGTTCCCAGTAGCCCAATTGTCAAAAATTTTGACACTTTTGCTCTCTAATCAAAAATTTGCTGCTCAATGCGACGTAATCCCAAGCCCATCTTGCACTGTACCACGGTTCAACGTGGAAAGCATTCCTTTACCCTGATATTTTCTATTGCAGCAGTGACCGACACGTTTTCATGAACGTGTATTTATAAGTTGCTGATTGGCGAAGCGCCATTTTTCTCGAGTGCTCTTTTCTCCAGTGTTGTGTTTTTTAAGATTATTGTGATTGGCTACTGAGCTGATCTTGCGGTCATGAAAGTCCGTGGCATTTGCTTCACATCGAACAGCGAATACCAAATTAAAACCGTCTGTCTTCGAAACGCCATGTGTGTCAAGACATAGCCTGAAAGGTCCCAAACTTGCGACCGGCAAATGGGTTTATGCTCCACTACGCACCGCCAACTTGTCAGGGGCAATGATCAAAATGTTCTGTAATTTTAATATTAATTTGATTTGATTCATGTTAGAACTTAGAAGCATGGGCGTCGGAAGGAGGGTGCAGGGGAGGCCTTCTCCTGGATTTTTAAAATTTGATAGTTTCCTATTAACTTTTTAGTAGAAAAATGTTTTTCTCTTAGTTTTGGAGTTGGTAAAATGAAATTTCACCACTATTGGCCCCTCCTGGAAAAAGTTCTTCCGGCACCCTGGTTAGAAGCACGTGTTTTTAACTTTAACACTTTTGTTCAAGTTACCGTATTTGTTAGCATATAAAATATTTTCTGCAGTCATTTTATTTTGTTTTGATTCATCATATTTCATATGTATTTGTCAGCTGTTGCAGAGAGATTATTACATTTGAAAAGTATTTCGTTAAACTTTTTCGTGCAGTCCTCCCCCCTCACCACTTTTTCTCGGTGACCCTCCGCTCAAAAATGTCGGAGACCCCTGGCGTGTAAGAAATTGATATTTGACGCACTGGCAAGTAGTTGCTCAACTAGTACACGGCTTGCATGCTAATTTTGTTTTGCGTGAGCACCACTGACATAAGGCTGTTTTATTTTCTCCTTTGTCTCGTGGGCAAAGTTGCTTGTGTTTGAACGGAGACAGTTTCGGTGGAAAAAGAACCAAGCAAATAAGCAATAGAAAAAAGCCAGCTGTAGAAAGTTTGTGTTATTTAAGAAAAACGAGGGCTCGTCCGGGATTTGAACCCGGGACCTCTCGCACCCAAAGCGAGAATCATACCCCTAGACCAACGAGCCGATGTGTAGTTCGATAGGATTTTTGTATTATCTATAGCACTCGCGTATGTCAAGCAGCTTCATTCGCGTTGAGTGTTGTGGTAAGAGAGCTTTAGTTTAACACTGCTTAGAGTTTTATTTTTTAACTTGTTTGGGTCACTCCTGGTCAATACCACAGGGGTTAGTCAATAATCAAAAGTATGCTTAGTCTTAACCAAAGATGTTGGCCTAGTGCTGAAAAAAAGTGTGAGAACGCACCAAAACACTAGCCATGTTTTCACGTGAAAGGAATGAAGGAACGCAGATAAAAAAACTAGACATTTTTAGTAATGATACAATCATTCTAGGGTGCTACGCTACAGATGGCTTGTCATTTATGTGACGTCTGGAATTGCACACATGAAATCTGAGTGAAAACACACAACTTCAAGTCAGGTTATTAAGAAAAAAGTGTGGGAACGCCGTTCCCACCCACTACACCCCTGGTCTCAGCACATTTTAGCTTCGTTGATAGTTGGTACACGAAGGCAAAGAACTGAAGAACAACACTGAAACAACGCACCAACAACTGCTGTATTCGCTTGTGATCGTGCAGAAGCGTTACGTAGTCGGAGAAAAATGAAGACCTGTGCAAGAATCAGATATGTGTAGTAGCCAGACAAAAGTATTTGATGAAGATGTGAAGAGTGCTTCTTCAAGTCATATCTATAGAACAGTGGTTCTTAACCAGGGGGCGCGAGCCCTGCGCTGGAGAACATTGAAAGTTTGATCATTAAATTTACCAAACAATACATTTGCTTTTGCAACTTATTTATAGCCAGAGGGCTTGAAACAACGGACAAGTACTTAAGGGAGGCGTGGTAAAGAAAAGGTTAAGAACCAATGTTATGGAAGGATAGCTCGCGTGTTTTCCGTTTGTTACATTTGCAAACAATCGCAGAAAAAACAACCGATTTTCTGTACAGGGGTGTTCAACATTTCGGAGTGAAGGGTCATAACTGTTTAAATTAGGTTGCTTCGTGCCTCAGAGTTTCACGATATGTTTCACGATTGCTTTGTCATGATATGATGGCGTATTTGCTTTGCAGGCTTAACATCAGAAGAGATGCATGTCTGCTGTCATGTCTTTTATGTTATAATTTTCTGAAATATGTCAAGCAAATCGGCCACAGTTTTTAACTTCCACGAATAAGTATTGACAGGCCCAGATTTTCCATATAGGCTTTAGAGCCTATAGCCTAGGGCGGCACAATTTCCAGGGGCGGCAAAAAATATTTTCATAAGCTTTTTTTGAGTTGCTTGGCTCAGACATTTTGAAGCACCCATTCTGGAGTTGCCTGCCTGTCTGTTTTCCTTTTAAAGCCTATGGGCGGCCAGCCCTAGAAATCCGTCCCTGAGTATTGACCTGTCTGCCTTTCTTGAAATTATCTATAACTATCGCAAACTTTCAGCTTTTGGCTTGCCGTTATTATCAGAAGCAACCTAGTTAAAACGGAAAGTGAACTTTACCTCTCGTTAAGTTGTGCAAGCTGTGTATAGACTGCAGCACAGCACACGTGCGAAAGGTATAAAGACACAGAGCTAATTCTTCGGTATTACTGCAGTTGGTCTATGAATGGGTGATCTATTGTGACGATTGGCGACGTAACAAAGAACATTTGCAATCATTCCTAATTAACTATGGTTGAAGACATTCTGATAGGAAAATGTCGCTTGGCTCGAATTTTGTACCGGTATGGGTGAATTTTCACTTTTGGAAAAAATGATCTCGTGGACCACTCGGCGGGCCGCAGGTTGGACACCCCTACTGTGAGACATTCGCCGCTTTGCGTTCATATAGTCACTCTGCAGTCTATATACCAGTGATTGGAAAATTGTGGCCCATCGAACAAAAATGGCTCGCGAATCCAAAAAGTAATGGCATTGTTACGTTTAAAAAACCTCGAGTAGTAAGACCCGAGAAGTCTCACGTGGAGCCAGAAAGCAGTGGCACTTCTTAAATTTAGTTTTAGCACATACTTCAATCTATAAAATCATTTAGCAAAATAGTAAAGTCACAGCAGTGACCACACATCAAGCGAATCAGTCGCAATTTATTTTCACCAGGAAACTAGTTTCGTGTTAAACACATCTTCAGTCCCATGCGAAAATTGACAATGAAACAATAATATTAGAAAAACCTCGTGCTGTTTCTAAGAATAACTGGCAAAATAAAGTCATCTGACGACTTTTTAAGACATTCGCGTTTTTTTCCGCAACAGTCATTTTGAGCATCGAACTGACATGTGAAATTGTCTATTCATGCACTTGTGATTCAAATCACGAAGTAACACGAATGCAGCAAAGGAAAAACCACATCATCACGCAGCAGAAATAAATTTCATTTTGATGAAAATATAAAAATACCAGAAACTCAAGGTTTAGCAATAGATTGTGTTCTAAGATGTTCCAATCACAAAGGGTTGGCGAAAGACCAGACATGGGTCAACTGCTCAGCCAGCCCAGAAAACTTAAATCGTGCGGGTTGATTTATTTTATAAGCCAGTTTTTAACGAACTTATAAGCTTTCAACTTTTTTGTATTAATTTTAATAAAGGTGAACTATATTCTCCAAAATGTTAGCAACGACAGTCTGGTAATTATTGATGAGCTTGGGCGAGGAACTTCGAGCGAGGAAGGCGTTGGGCTATGCTGGTCAATATCTGAGTTTTTGCTCTCACAAAAGGTTAGTGTCTTTCAGGTGTTCTGACACATACACATGCTAGCTGTTAATTGCCTCTGACGCTTCTATATCCTACGACGTTGCTGATTTCAGGCGTTTACTTTCTTCGCCACTCACTTCATCGAGCTGTGCCGACTGGAATCGGTTTATCCAAACGCGGGAAATTATCATTTTGAGGTAAAGTTGAGTTTTTAAAAGAATCTAAAGTAATCCACCAATGGTAACTTCGACTACTTGCAACCAAAGGTAATCATGCAGAACGATGAAACTCAGAAGTTCGGTAAAGATCTATAAGAAAAACAACGCAAAAGCCGCTGATTCAAATGAAATCGTGCCATGAGATATTTCGAAAAGCAACTCAATGATTTGTTCTCATTTGGTTACATTGATTTGCTCTCACTGATCAACTCTTTCTGTGTATGCGCGCCGCATGAGTGCTTGTGACCCAACACTTCGCGCAACATTCAATGAGGTGGTGAAAGTTGTTTAAACGTGCAAAGTGGTTTCATTAAAATTGGTCATTTTCGCGTTGTTTCTTACCACCAATCATATGTAATCAGAAATGAAGCATATCCGCTCTTTTAGGTTTGCTTTAGGCGGTGCTTGATCTTCTGCAAGCATTCTTAATATTCACTCCAACATATCCATTCACGTCTGTGTTGTCAGGCTTCCACGCGACGGCGGTAGAGTGCATAATGTGATGTACAAATGTAAAATTTCCATTTGAGTAACATTGTTTAAACGTGAAGAACGAATGTTCATTTTAATGGTCGAACACAATCAAAAAGAAAAACTGTGTAAAAAGAAAGATAAGGCAAAATGCAACTTCAAAATTTTTCTCGTATTAATTTTATGCGATACATACCCGCCTGCATACAATTATTTAATGTTTGTCAGATAGATGGCATTTTGTAGAATAAGAATTTGAAAAAAACACATGAAACTTTGAAATGCGAAAAAATACGGAGTTAACTCGTCATGATTTGCTGTTTTGTTTACTAGTTAAAAATCTTGCTTCTTGACCTTTGAAAGGATTTTATAAGTCAACCTATAGTTCCAAAAGCATTAATCGTTTGGCAATTTCTGAGTTTCTGTCCATGAGGTCAGTTATCCAAGCAACAAAAACTGAGTGTGTCATATACTTGCGTGACATATACTTGTGTCGGTACGGCTCGGTAATAGCATTTTACCATTTTTAATGAACGTTTTGATTTTTTTTAAATAAAATCGTCCAGTTGTCACAGAAAAGTGATGCTGCGATTCTTCGAAAGTGAACACATTCCTTTGCATATCAATAATGCTGAGGAGGCGTTTGCATTGCGAACATGTTCTTTTAATACGACATAGATTTTTAAAGTTACAGGAAAACTAGCGCGCTATCAGGCCCTCCACCAACGGTTTCCGCGTAAATCAACCTTTTTGTTTAAATAAGCAATGGAAAACATTGAGCTGATATTTTTATGCTAAGTCGTTAGCTGCTGTTGCAAAGACCCGTTTATTAAGACAATCAATTTGAAAACTAACACGTATGTATGCTTTCACTTATGTTGTTGGTGATCCGTCACATACTGTAAAAACGGATGTAAGATAGGTTTGGCTTTTTTAGTAGATTCGCAAAACTGGAAATATGCATTTCTACCTCATCACCATTGACAACTGACAAACTCTGAACACTGACATCAAAGTGAGACACGTGGACCATGCCCTGGCAGTAAACATGAGTTCGGTTTGCAAAGCATTGATTTACTAATTGCAGCCTGTTGAACAGGTGTGTGAAACCCCGCTGTCTTTATCAGAGACCCTGCATCATACGTTAGTTTCACTGTCATGTGACGGAGGGGTTCTTTTGCAACACGAATAGATGTATCCTGAAATCGTTCCAACAACATCGCACGGGACCTCGCTACTTCGCTTCAGAGCCTTGGATTTCTAAACACTGTGTTCGGTGAAAGTAGCGCGTGTTTTGTTTTGTCACAGGTCAAACATGTGATGTGCAACCAGGGTTCGCTGAGAAAGGTCGCTTACACTTATGTGCTTTCGAAAGGCTTCACTAAGGAATCGCATTACGGTCAGATGGGTTTGTGATTCATCCTCTCTGCCTCAGGCTGTAAATCACCTGCGGTAAAGGTTCTTTGAAAAGGTCCTT
>Ga0210059_1004317_pt1 | contig 22901 bp, 10 predicted proteins | sample Ectturendosymbi2_FD_188042 | JGI IMG/M metagenome (GOLD analysis project Ga0210059, IMG submission 188042) | Ecteinascidia turbinata endosymbiont from Florida, USA - Sample 2 (SPAdes) (version 2) | ecosystem: Host-associated > Tunicates > Ascidians > Unclassified | place: Key West, Florida...
CTGATCAATGTACAGTACATTTTTGTTAAAGCAAACTGCCTCATACTTTGTAACCCATGGTTCATCTGTGCATGCTGTGTTTTTAGATGCCTCGAAAGCATTCGATCGAGTACTACACATGTAGTGCTGTAACAAGTGTTACGTGTTAGCTAACAATAGTGTTAAGAATGTGTCTGTAACCCTATGGTTCTGTCTTCATTGCAGTCGCAAAAAGTGTCTGTAACCCTGTGATTTCGCCGGCTTCATTGTCTTGTACTACGTTCTGTATTGTCTGTTTATCAACCTGCGTTCTGCAGAGTGTGTGTGTTCATGCTATGGACTTCGTGTCTGCTATAAACAAATAAATTAAATTGAATTAAATCCAATGTTCCCTCTAAGATGTGCAACTGCGCAGCACTACCAAATCATTTGCGCAGTGAAATCTGATTCTCGTACACTTGCAACATTCCAAAACGTTGAAAAATCAAGAAAACAAGAAGCTATTGAAATAAATGTGTAGGCCCTACTTTGTTCGTTCTGAATTCTAATAATTCACGGAATTTGAAATTCATTTAGAATTCTGGCAACTCAGCCAGAGTTGCCAGAATTTTCTTTGAGAGAGAACGCTGGCTAAGACTTTATATTATAACATTACCATAGCCAGCTTGCTAGTGCCATGGAGTTGTTCGCGCTAACAGACAGACTGCAGAAACGGTCTCGAAAGACTGTCTGCAGTGACTGTGACGTCACAAATCGAAATTGTTACCAGAGTGGACATTCCTTAATGCAATTTATTTTGTAACAATGAGGTTATCTTTTAACGCAACGTGTGCTGATGTTGCGAGTTAGCATAACGATCAAACAGATTGAAAACAAGCATTTGCAAAATTTATTAATTTTTCGAGATTGAATCATTTGGGAGGCACAATAAATTTGAGGGGGGCTCTGCCCCCGAATGCCCCCCGTGGCTACGGGCCTGAGTTATGATAAAGGAAAAATTATTTTACAGTGCATACACATAGGTACATAGACTGCACAAACGCCCCGAGTACATTTAGTTCGTGAGTCGATTGCTATAGGTTTAGGCTAATAATTCGCCTATCTATCAATGCAGGTTTTGCGCTGTGTGTACAGTACTCAAGACTTCAAGAGTCAAGCAATAAAAGATCAAAGCTGTTTTTCACAGAGTTTAATGCCCGTGTAAATTGAATTAGGCCCGCAACCAGGGTGGGGAACAAACCGGGCAATCAAAGCCTATTTTAGATTTTCAAAAAATGTAATGTTGATCTATGTTTCATGTGAAACGCCTGAACAAATTACTGACTACTTGTATTTCAAACTGAGGTGCTTGTTTCTGCATGGTTCAGTTCATTCGCGATAGTAGTTTTGTGTAGAACGTTGTGTATATAGCTTGCGTGCAAAGAATTGTTATTTAGATATTCGAGATCGAATTGACCAACCACCGCCTCCTTAACATTCCAGCTTGTGAAAGTGCAGCCTTAATGTTGAATGCTTTATTTTCAAAGGTGTGCAATGCGCATTAAGCAGCCGGGATCAGCTCTAACAAAATAACCCCTCGAACATCAACAATTGAAACCTCTCGATTTACTGTAAAAGCTTTCGAGGAATCCGCCGACGGGTCTGCTTTCATGTTTTTGCGATGATTTAAACTTGCACATATCTATAGGCCTATTCAAGTTACGGGTCCCCACAAAGGTGACAAGCAAGCGAATCAGTCAAGCTAATTACTTTTATAGGACATCGATTTCACGTACCACTACACATCCACAGTACTGAAATCTTATTCATATAAAATCTATCATATTCTTTTATTCTTTAATTCCTTTAATTGATAGGGAAATTGAGTTTCCCTATCAGTACATTCAATGCCCACACGTACTTTTTCGCAATATCTGAAAAACTTTGCATGAAAATATGCAAAAGACACTAAGAACCACACAATTTATTTAACAACTGAGGAAAAATCAAAGCCAAGCGGTCAGAAAATAGTTCTTTTTCTTATGTTGTGGCATCCAAAGTTTGGTGATACATTCGGACGATCACATGCAAAAATTGACATCATGTGATTTGCGGCTTAGCACACGGTGGTGAACAAAATTTTAGCAAGATCGTGATGATGAAAGAAATCAATCACTTGGCGTTGTGTGGCTGTGTCAGGTAAGAATGTTAATCAAAGAAAATTTTTTTCAACACCAACTTTGCTTGTTTAGTCCAGGCGATGGCCACTTGCAAAAAATGGCATCATGGTAATTTTTACCTAAACACATGGAAGCAAATACAATTTTAGCGAAATTGCAATGACAAAAAAGCCCAACTACCTGACGTTTGGTAGGGCCGTGTCAGGTTTAAACGTAGATGAACCGAAAATTTCATCACTGTTAGCTTTGCGTGTAGAATTAGCTCTCGACCGCAAAAGCCAATAGATTGGCGCGTACGTGTTTGGTTATAACTCATCAGCTGCTGCAGCTAGAGAGGTGTTCAAACCCTCTATGGCTTCAGCAAGTCTAGTAGTTCCAAGTCAAAAAAAAATTTTCAGTTTTGGGTTTGGGGTTCTCTTGGGGGGGCGTTACAAGTGGGGGTGTTTTTACCTGGCCCTGTACGCCCATCGAATAGGCCCACATTTTGGCCCAAATATTTTTACGAAACTAGGCTATCTTACGAGTCTTTAGAGCCCTTGATTGGCTTTCTAGCATAACTGGATGAAAAATTATGCCACAAAAACCTAAAAAGTAGTCAAAAATCCTACCCCTAAAAAAGCTAACCAGGGTGGAATAACACCCCTTTCGGATATGCCCAAAACTCGCCATTAGAATAGGCTAGAGAGCTGTTCAAACCCTCTAAAGAGTCGAGAAAACTAGTAGTTTCGACTGGAAAAAAATTTTCAGCTTCAGATGTCGGGTTTTTGTTAATGTTTGTATATTCAGAGGTTGTTTATGCATATTTCTGTACATTTGGATAATGACGTAACTTCCGGGGAGTCGAATCATCCATCAGATTTGGTGACTCGAAGTTTTTTTAAATTCTAGGCTTCAATACGAGTCTTTAGAGGGTTTGATGGACTTTCTAGCATTTCTGGTTCAAAAGTTATGGTGAAACTTCCGGATTTTAATTAGGGAGATCCCTTGAAATTACTCAGCCATGTCCTCAACGATTTGGGGTCTTTTGGCCCTATCTCGGGCACCAGACACGCAAGGAGGTCGATCTAGGCCTCTAAAGCTTAATATTCCAACCTAGAACACAACCAAACTTTGAGCCAAAATTTTGGCCCTTTGTGGAGGTTATGACGTCATAATGAAACAACCAAAAAAAGCCAAACTTACCCTTTTTCTAACCCCACCCACCGAAAACGCCGTCCCCAAATCTAAAATGTTTTTTCTTTCAGTGCAAACTAGAAGACTTCAAGAGTCTTTCGAGGGTACGTATAGCTCGCTAGCATCTTCTAGCGGGAAGTTATCGCGGGTTATCGCGAGCTACATTAGCCGCCAGTGGGAGACTCATGCATTGTCTGATTTTGGTGGTAAAATGTTTTTTGGGCCCTAACCTTGGTTCCAGACATGCTAGAAGGTCAAACATAGGCTCTATTGACGCGGGAGATCATCTAGGTTCCAAAAAAAGTTTGAGCCAAGATTTTGGCTCATTGGATTGGCGTCCAGGGTCCGTCAAAATTGGTCAAAAAAACAAAATGTGAGGTTTGTTGATTTAAATTATGTTCAAGCAAACTCGCGACAACAACTTGAACGTGAAGTGATTTATCCGTCATCTCAAAGAGAACACTTTCCTGTAGTTCGCCCAGAACGTTTGGTTTTCAAAACGAGGCGATAGGAGATTGAGCGGACGCACTGTAGCATGCTTGGAAACCTAAACCCTCAAGTTACTGGGAATTGTGATTTGGCAATGTTCACAGATTATGCGAATTTTTTCAGCAGTTATCACTGATGTTATAACCTAAAAAATTATTGTGAAGCAATAAACATAGCGATTGCACGTACAACGCGAGTTTTACAAAAAAAATCATTTGGTGTTTGGCTAAGTAGCCTTATTTGATTTTTGCTGAACAGCAGAACGTTCACTGAGTAGCAGAAAACAAAAATAATGCCCTTTCGATGCCTCGTTTAGTGAAAGTATAAAGTTTTTCAACGAAAATAGTTTCACACAGGAGACAGATCTTTTTAGTGAGTAGGGGAAATTACTGATTTGCGATTGGAGTACTAGGGAATGTCATAAATTACGTCCGATGTCTAGCAGTATGACATTTACAACACAAGGTAACGCAAATGCTTCGAAAAGTTTCAAGTGAACAAAAGAGGGGAGCAAAAAAATATATTGGTGAGTGATTTCAGGAAAATGTTTGCAAGAGAAATATCAAAAGTACAAATTCATCGGCGAAGATTTCAAAGCAAAGTGCGCAAAAACTTGAAAGTTGGTGCACAACGTTAAAAGCATGGCAACTTCAACATTTGAATGTAAATTTGTTCTGCGCATTGGATTCATTGTAAAGGCTTACTGCTCGATGTCCAATGTTGGTTTGATACACTATAATTAACATGTTAAAAAACCGCAAACCATGAAGTAGGTTTGCTTACAAGCAGTGCAATCCTTGGAATACAAAGCGTTGCTTTCTATGCGCGTTAATACTAAGCCGTAAAAATATTTGCATTTCGATTTTGGCAAAACACGTAGCACAACAATTGATTATGTTACATGAAAAGCAACTGTGGATGCCTGTAATCGTATAGATTATGTTGCTCACGATTGACATCCCTTAGACAAACTGGCGATTTTTATTCAACGTTGCTGTGCATTTTTTTGTTCAGCGAAACGTTTGATTTGTCACAGGCGCAAAATTTTTGTTGCTGTTCTTGTGAACGTTGTAAGCATCTAAGAAAATGCAAATGGTAACGAAAACAGACAATGCTATTATTAAAGTGGTGTAATGTCATTCACAGTTCTCAAAAACGATATTTTTTTCATAAGACTAAAGTCGTCAGATTAGAAAAAAGGGAATCATGCAGTTGTTTTGAGCTTAGTTAGCACAATCCAAGGCACGAAGCTCAAAGTGAAGACCCGTGGGACCACGCTTACAAAAATAGCGTTTCCCCAAATTAGCTGCAATTTGAAAGAAAAGCTGTGACGCCTGTAAGAAAAAGAACGTGTGATGTAGCAGAAAAGCGACATTTCGTTACAAAGGTGAGTTTTTCGTGCTAGTTTAAACGAAATTAAATACGACTACGTAGATTCCAAACAACATTTTTGTCTACAGTAACATGTTGAGCCAACAGACATGAAAGCACTTCGCAAAAAGCAAACGACACTTCCCGCAGTGGCGTACTTCGGGTTTCCCGCGCCTGGGGACAATCAGTTTAGCCACTCCCACCCAGTCCGTTCGTGGCAGCATAAAATAAAGGAAACACTGCATTCTGATGCTTTAGTTGTAAATATCTTATTCCAAGGACAAAGTTTTCTTGCTTTTGCTACTGAAAATTTATCGATTATTTTCTCAAAAAGCTGATATTATTTAAATGTGTCACATATTTTAAACTACAAAATATCTAACGCCAGTGTAGTGTCTCGTAAGAAGTTTTGCTAGCAATTTTCTAACCTGAAGTTCTATAATCATGTCTCTAGAAATGCTCAGTTTGTAGGTGAAATCACATAAAACGCAGGTAGCAGCCGAAGCAGTGGTTAGGCAGGGGTCAGTAAAAGTAGGCTATTGAGGGAAATGCAAACTTATAAAAAACAAAACATTCTTCACCAATATGCTTGTTTCTGTTCAGCAACATGTTGACCTCAAAAATACTAACAAAGAGTGTAGAAAACCATTCTCAATGTTGTGGGTGCGTGAATAGCTGCAATAAATTTGTTTCAAATAGACCTTGTTAACCATCAAATTGCCTATGATACTGTGGTGAAAAGTTAGCTCCACCCCCGTTGCCTCCCTTTAGAAAAAACAGGGGAAGCAATGCCCCCGCTCTCTGTGCGTCCCTGGGAGTAACTCAAAAGTACACAATTATAGCCTAACTAATGTACTCAACGCTGTTGCCTATTTGCAATTAGAAGTTTGCAAAAATAGTCAGGATTTATTTAAACATCCTACAAATAAAAACCATCATAATTACCTTCAGAACCACATCAAATCCACTTCAACATGAAGTTTGTGAAACCATCAAAGCTCAAGTAATTTCCTAAACATCATATCTGTTGTCGTAACAACATACTGTTAAGGTTTATCGCTGCTCTAAGAAAAGCATGCGCAGTTGCACGCACTGTGAATGCTGGATTCCCGTCCATTGTGACATAACTATAGAATGAGAGCGAAGTGGGAAAGTGGGGAAGTTTGCAACCCTGGCTATCTGAAAGCATTGTGACGCAACCGAGAGTCAAACCACTTGACGGCGCTGGTTGCTGGAAACGCAAGCGACGCCTTAAAACGTCACTGAGGTTCGTAATTGCTGTCTTTGCGAACCTTGGTGATCTTGATAAGATTTTGCTACTAGGTATCAACGACTAGCATTCGACATTTGTGAATCGTAATTACTAGCATCCGCCGACATTTCGTATATGTTACGTGACATTTCAACCTCAATTTACACCCTCATAATGCTGCGCCCGGGGCAGATGTCTCCCCTTCCCCCCTGGCTACGCCACTGTTTTCAAGACAAAATCATAAGTTTGCTTCAAGTTATACATACAGCCAAATATATTGAAGTCGAACCAAGCTAGAAAAGCTGTCGTATTGACATATACTTCAAAACAAAAACCGTGGTTGTACATGCAGCGAAATATTGAAACCAGTGCCATATTTTTCCAAGCATTCAATTCAGTCATACGCAACTTTACCAGTAGCATTAGTCAATGCTTCAAAGTCCCAACTGCTTTAAGTTTGTCGCTGATGCTGAGTTTTTACCGAACCAACGCAGAACCTATCGATCAGGTCAAAAGCAACCTCAGCTAAATCTTTCCTAATGCTGCCATCTTACTGCAAACAAATCATCCAAAATCAACGCAAAACTGTGAGAAGAGCAGTTTCTATCAACGTGTGCTGACGGAAGAGCTCTTGCGAACTTCTTCCTTTGGCCACCACTCACACCAAGGTAGCGAATAGCGGTAAAATGGTGATAGGTCGCTACCGCATACGCTACTTTTTTCCAAAAAGAGCGGCGTTATCGCTAACGCTACTGGAAAATTAGCTCGCTACTGCTCAGCTCTGCTGACATCTAACCAAAATATTTTAATTTACACAACAAACATCATAAAAGTAATTGCCAGACTTTATTTCTTTATTCTGAGAAGCAAAATAACTGAAAAATACTAACAGGTCAGCATTTTCGCAGAGGTCAGAAATTTCTGACCTGTTGTTGATTTTCAGTTAATTTACTTTTCAGAATAAAGAAATAAAGAATGGCAATTGCTTTTCTGGTTTGTGTTGTGTAAATTAAAACATTTTGGTTAGATGTCAGGTACTCACAACAAGATATAGCATGGGAAAAAGTTTAACAATTGAAAATTTTCGGACTTAGTCGTTGACCTCAGTTATTTTTCTTTTTCTAACCCTAACCCGACACACTTTCATAAACACGAAGTCCTAAGCCCTAATAATAAGTTTTATCAGCGTATTTGGTATGTAGAATATTACTGTGTGCATGTGTACAAGGTGTGAAGTCAGAAATTTCGCTTGACTTCGGGTCCGATGCCACCTCTGTTGCTTTGCTTCTAATCGGATTTAGATCCGGCAACACTGTAATTAAGTTCTACTTCAATGATTTTCCTAATGCTTGAGAACTCGTCACCATGGCATTGTTACGCTGAAATGTACAAAATTTTACGCGGAAATTTTGGTTTCCGCACTAACCAGTGTTGCCACTTCTGATGTTTTGAGAGATATTTCTGATGTCTGATGTTTTGGCAAGAAATCTGATGTTTACTGAGCAATTGTTTTTTTCCCGAATTTCTATACATTTTAGGATGGAATTAGTTAGATTCAGGCCCGTAACTAGGGGGGACGAAGCCCCCCTTTAAAAAATTTTCAAACCTTCTGGAAAAATATGTTGGACATAGTTTGAAAGTATTGGACACAGTTTAAAATACTTGCACCGCTCTCAGAAAGCTCTTCGCCCCTCTTGGTGTCCCAAGCTGGTTACCGGCCTGGTTAGATTGATGACTTTTTTAAGCTTCTTTCATCAATTTCTCACCCTCAGGTGTGTTTGGTAATTGTTTCAAACTGAAGAAGCTCTCTTCATAGCGTTGGGAATAACATTTCTGTGATGTCCACGCAACTGGCCCCAGTGGCAACACTGGCACTAACCATGTTTAACTTCGGTATGAAGCACCAGGATTTCTAAGCTAAGTTGCACTATGAACTATTTTTGCTCATAGTCATATCTTTTGTGGAAAGCACAATACGGGCATGAATAAATAAAGTAATAGCGATTGTATACAGTGGTGACAATTTGTGTTTCATGCTTCCAAGGACTACATTTAGAATTAGGAGTTAATCCAACTATTGAACTAAGTAAGTGTAATGAAAGCCGTGATGAAAATTTTCCTTACCACCGTGGTGCCAACTTTGTTTGACTGTTGTTTTTATGTTAGAAATGTCGCAGATTCCAGTATGGTTTGTTTTTTTAATCTGCATTCCAAAAAGTATTGCAACTTGAGCTCTAATATCTGAATTTGTAGATTAGTTTTGTATGAGTTTTGACAAACAAGCCATTTCCAACTCATTTTGAAAAACATTAAGTTTTAGATGTCTAGAGAATTTCTGATAGCATTTTAGTGTTGGTGTGACCAGTGTGTTATTTTTGCCCCTAGATTAGAAATCCTTTTTAATGAGTAGCATATTTGTATGTGATAGACAAATTTTTGGCATGGACATTACAAGAAACTGCTTCCATCCATTATTCAGGTTGGCTGTAAAAGGCGTAGCTCTGTAAATAGCGGAGCTTGGTTGCAGAGGTTTGATGATGTAACCGGAGTGGAAAAAAGTTGCATTGCAAAATTAAAAAAAGGAAAAAAAGTGAAGGAAAAATGTTGTATCACTGCAACTTAATATGCCTTTCCCCCAAACATGGAAAACATAGAAGTTTACGATGCTTCAAAATTTTATACATTCACAACTGTTGAAACATATTTTTTCGTCCCCGAACCGTTGTGAAACTCAGATAACCAAAAATTATAAAACTTCAAAATAGGCTTTTTTTACCGTAGTGTAACATCACCTTTTACAGTAAAATTATTTTTGCTACTGTTTAGTTCTCATTGCTCAACGAAAAATATCGGTTTTAACAACTCCAGTTACGTCATCAAATATCCGCAACCAAGCTCCGCTATTTACGGAGCTCCGCCTTTTACAGGCAACCTGTTATTCATTGTATTCCATTTTTGGAACTCAGTGTGAAAGACAAAACTTGGCAAAATTGCTGCATGCAAAAAAGTTTTTTGGACAATGTCACGCATACAAAACTGCTCAATTCTACTAAGATTTTGCTCATGTTTTTACCGAGATCATTTTTCAAGAAATAAGAAAAATTGGTACAACTTTTATGACCAGTTTACCTTGCATTATATGCATTTTTTCATGTATTAATGGTTGGCAGACTGTAACCCATAATGTTAAAGCGTTAACTCGTAAATTATTTTTGAAACATAATTTTTCATATGCTAAAAAGATGTTGTACAAAGCAGTGAAAATTTGCCGTACTGTCTTTACAACAAAAAACAACAGATAATTGCACAGAAATTTTAAGCAGAGGTTTATATATTAGTATTTCAGTTTTATACAGTTATGGAAAAATTATAAACAAAATTAAGGTGTAGTCTGAAGAAATTTTTTTGCTTTGGAAGAATGCACTAAAACTAAAAAGCGGCTCATGGGTTTGAGTAGTAGAAATGAGTTTGTTTGTGAATCATAAAAGCAAGCATAATGATATTTGCAGTGTAATATTGGCATTGAAAAGACAAAATTGTTCTAACAAGTTCTAAGAGGGATGAGCTCAGAGCAGTTGCTACTGAAACTGGTAGTTTAGGTTTGAATCCGGTTGGGTTATGCTGAAGACTAGAAAAATGGTACTTGTAGCCTGTGCAGCATCATCCTTAGCCATTAACGGATTGGTGCAAGGTAAAGCTTCACATAATGATATGGTGAAGATATTTGCTTCCTACTAATGCAGCATTCATTGCTGAAATAGCCACATGGACCTCAGTTTAGGGTAAGTGGAGATGGAAACATGCAGACTATTCATGATATTCCAAAGGGAATGCAGTGAGTATAAGCAAACTTTTTTTATTTTTAAGGATTATTTCAACTTGAGTTAAGTAAATGGCTGTATGACAATTATCTAAGTTGGACATCTTTCATTTTTTCAAAATAATAGGTTTTGTTTTTAATAAGTTTTTTTATGACATTGAAAGTATTCAACTTGCTTTTGTTTCTTTTCATTAACTTATTTTCATGTGTTGCTATGATTATAATTTCATTGGTAACTTAATTTCTGAAAGCCTTTTAATACTATGATGTCTTAAACCTTAGTTAGCCTAACTGTTCGAATGTCCATTTTTGTGTAAATGTTTTTGGTAAAATTGAGCCATAGTTTTTTCAAGTATCATACCTAAGCACGACCACTTTTCTAAGGTTGTTTTTCAAAAGAATAAAAATTCACCATTGTATTTTTTATAGTATAGTGATATAACTGTGTTCAGTCTTAAATGTTGTCTTCTGTGATAAAAGTTCATAGCAAAGCTTGGTCATTAATGTTAGTTTGAACAGATTTGCAGTGCATCTTTCATGAGTTTATACTCATGCAGACTGTATATTGAACAAGGTAATTCTGTCATTCAGTCTTTAGTTGAAATTATAGTGTTGAAAATCAGTGGCATGTGATCAATATTATGTTTCCTCACATTAACACCCATCACCTAATGACATTGATTTTGTGTCTTATATGTGATGGAATTAAATGATAAAATTTTAAGTTGAACACTTAATTTTTTCTTTCTCTATTATGCTTTTATTAAAAATTGTTTTGTGTGGTGGGAACTATGAAACTAAACATTAATTTTTATCTCATAATATATATTTATCCAATAATGTGATGTAATTTATATGTGTTGTATTAATTTATTTAATGATATTAGTTTTAATGTCCTAAAATGTAATGAACAAATGCATTTTATGTAATCCTTCATCTTAGCAAACAAATGCGATTCTTCTTTTTACTGTGTGCAATTTGTGCTAAGTGAAAATCTAGTGTCAACTTATATTAGCATCTACCTTTAACAGTGGCGTTCAGAGGGGGGACGAACGGGGCAACGGCCCTGGGCATCCAAGCCAGGGGCGCATCCAAAGAGTTAAGTTCACAAAAATTGAATACTGTAAGTAGATGATTTTATGTATTGTAAAGCTACTAACAAATGCTGCATGGATTTAATTTTTCGAAATTTGTTTTTTGTCTTCACTAGTTTTTACATATTCAAATGCCAGTAATCCTCACATTCTTCAATATCAGGGATCTATACTGTAGGTGTGCGGCGCACACCTAATCAAACTGATAGTGAGGTGACTTTTTCAGATTGTGTGATCAAGGGAAAATCACAAAAAAAGATTGAAAGATCATTATAGACGTTTAATTGATTTTCTGAGCCAAATTTCAAAATTTTCTGATTTCAACTTGCTTGATTGTTGATTTAGCTGACTTTTTTATGCATCACTTGTTCCCCGTTTCGTTTTTTGATGTGGCAACCAAGGTGTCCGCAATGAGGCATAACGGGTATTTGCCCTCCAGTGGAAATGGGGTCAAGGAACCAAAACTTTCTAGAAAACCTGAAGTCAACATGCTTAATTCAGATTTGACTTAATTCTGACAATGACAGTTTATTTGCGGTATGACGATTACACTGCACCAGAGCCAGGTTCACTGTTCTGGTGTCATGCAGTGATGAGCTTGCAGTTCACTCATGTCCGTTCCTTTGCTTGCTGAGACAGGTTGCGAAATTAGCGCAGGGATTGTTCTACTGTTGGTTCATATTTCGTAACAGTAACATGGCAACTAATCACCCGCCCTGGTTAGTGGTAACTAGATAAACCTGAATATATTGCTATCATTTGCCAAAATGATTTAAGTATTATTCCAAACGCTTTCGGAGCATAAGTGCATTTTTCAACAACTTAGCAATTATTTTCAAGCTCATCTGATTCGTCGAATTAACAAACTTGTTGTATTTCGATATATTTTTTCAAAAACAAATGTATGTTCCCTCCAAAAATGTGGGAGGTACTCATGATTAAGACACTAAAAAGGCAGGAAAAATGCAGAAATTCCGAAATTGCAGTTGTTGTGTCTCTTTATGGGAGATTATGTTTTTGGCGGTCAGTTGAAAACCAAAAGTCTATTCTGTTCGAAGCTTATGTTTCTACATGCGAAACAAGTTAATTACGTTGAGACATGAAAATGTGTTACTTTTCTGTATTCTTTAGTACTGCTGATGACCAAAAGGTTACAATAGCCAAAATGGCAGAATGCCTTTACAGGTTAAGTGTGAACAACTGAGGTAAACTATGAGCCATGCACGTCAACTCAGTTTGTCTTATCAACAAACCCCCTCATAGAACGCAGTTATGACGCTAGCTCGTCCATCACAATGCCAGACTTGTTGTTGCAAAAATTGGAGAACTCACACACTTATTTTTTTTCACACGTTAGACATGCAGTGCCATCTTGGCAGTAACTTCTCTTGCTCAAAAATACAAAACTTGTGCATATTTCGATAGGAGTGATTGACAGATCGCTTAGAAAAAATCAGCTACTGAGGAATTCAATTATTTTAAGTCTTTTTAAAATTTTAAATAATAAATTTATTGCAAGTCTTTTTAAAATTTAAGTGAAAACTGAATTACGCATATTGTCAAAAGACACCAGAGCGGGGAGATTGACTTCAAGTTACGGTAATAGGTGTTTTGCTGCATGTTCATGTCGAAGGCAGACATCTTGGAAGGTAATGCAGCGAGACAGTGACTGCTGATAGTGGTAAGCCACACAGTTTCATACTGTGTGAAAATAAGCATGAGTTTGAAAGAAGCATTGTTGCAACAACAAAGTGCTATTTGCGTGACTGTTGCCGTAACATGGTGTATTTCCTTTGCGGTGTAGAAAATGTAAAGCGTTTTGTAAACGTGCATGTATGTTGCATCGTCAACAACCTGAAAAGGGTAAACAAAAAAACAACGTTGCCCCCCCTGGAAAAATTTCTGCAGACGCCCATGGGTGTGGGGTAACCTGTGTGTGCGCTAATACAACCACACACCTGTGCTTGCAATATGCCTGTCATTTCGAACTTCGTCATTAATTGCAGTTCAGGCGGATTGATCATAACGGCTCACACAAGCTCTTATCTCTTCTGACCCCCAGTAGTTGTACATATAACAACTACATAATAAAAAATGAAAGTGTTATTGCATACTTTATGCGCATTCTCAATTCTTGTGTAGTTTCGCAAGTTCAAACTGTCAACTCTGCGTGTCCGCAATCCCAACCGTATACCTACTCTGCTAGACTGCTACTCGACAAGAGATTCGCGCAGCCTGATGTTTTTGCAGTTGTGAACTGCCCTGTCTTAGCGTTGAGTGTGTTTCACTCCACTGTTTTAAAGAGCAGCCAGCAGCCTTATATTTTTGCAGTTGTAAACTACTCTAACATAGCACTGCGTTTGTTCTACTCCACTGTTTTAATGCGTTGCCGGATATCTTTGCAGTTGTGAACTGCTCTGTCTTAGCATTGAGTGCTGTGCTTTGCTCCGGTCTCCGACCTTGGAGTGCTGATGATAATAATTTATGTTCATTGCAGTGACACATTATACAACAACGAGTATGAAGAGTGCGTGTAAAATAATATGCATGTTGTGTCAACAAATTTTGCCAAAATGTTGATTTGCAAACGTGAATATGACGTCATATTGTGACGTCACAAACAGCATTTATCCAGTAACAATTGCCACTATACGCCGCTGCTCAACATTAGAACTTGGTAGGGGGGCATACAATCAAAAAGTCGCCCCCAGCATCAACAGACCTCTGCACGCCACTGCCTTTGAATAGTTTATTCAGTCATGGGTTATTATGCTAATCATTGTATTTATTGTACATAATTTACCATAATTTTTCTTACACTGTTCTTTATGCAATTCAACAAATTTGTTCAGAATTTACAGTTTCCAGTGTTTGTGCAGTCATTGCCATAGCTTTTCTAAAGGAGTTTTAACAGCATAGGAGGAATGTCAATTTTAGCAATCTTTTGAGGATCATCGATAACTTGTAATTCAATACCACTAATCCATGTGTCTGCCATAATGGTTATGTATTTGATTTTTGTGTATTGATAAAGACAGCTGATTAATCTCATCATTTCGTGTCTAAATTAGATGTCAACATGGTGACAGCTTGACAAGCAGTTTGACAAACTCACAAAACAATCCTTAGTTAAAAGTATAGATAAGAAAGTTTCTTTTGTACATTCAGTAAACCTGAGAACACCTGATGTGTTCTTCATGCAGCACAATGTGTGGGATGAACTGCAACGAATTATCATACACTGACTTCTATTGCTAAAAATTTTCTTAATTTAAGGATTTACATGGTGATTTTGTAATAGCGACATGTTTGGAATGAATAGGTGACTTTGGTAGAAAATCTTGGAGTCCATTTGTGGAAAAAGGGACCTTGCATTTATAGGTAGCATGTATCAGTAAAAACTGTGCTCGTATGTTTAGCATTTCATGGATAATTAAGTTCTGTGTTTCTTCTATTTTCAACTCTGTTTAAATACTGTATCCAATGCTAACAATGATGGCCAATTTCACAACAAGCTAGCAAAATGTCTACATATTTTCAGTAATGTTTTCAACCAATGATCGACCCACTGCTCCCACAGAAGCAGTCGGGTTTTTGACATTGGAGGTTGACCGTAGATCAGGTCACCTTGCTGATACAGGACATCGAGGATAGCTTTTTGGCTAAGAAGAATGCCGGAGCTGTGTTTGTCAATCTCATAGCAGCCTATGACACTGTATGGCATCGCAGCCTTACATGCAACCTGCTGCAACTGCTACCTGACAGACAGAGGGTCTGCACGATCATGGAGATTGTTGGCAATCGTAGCTTCACCCTTACCACCAATAATGGCAGACAAAGCAGGTTATGACGCCTCAGAAATAGCATCTTACAGGCATCTGTCCTGGTACCCCTTCTCTTAAACATCTACATCTTTGAGCTGCCAACTACCATCTCCAGAAAGTATGCATATGCTGACGACCTAGCAATCATGCATGCTGTTGGAGACTGGCAGGCAGTGGAAGGGGTGCTGAGCAAGTACATGGCAACCACAGATGAATACCTCCAGACTTGGAAGCTAAAGCTTAGCACTACAAAAACAGTGTCGACAGTCTTCCACATCAACAACAAGGAAGCCAAGCGACAGGTGAAAGTCAATCTCAACAAAAACCTGCCCTTCTGCTCTGAACCCAAATACCTTGGAGTAATGTTGGACAGTTCGCTCTTGTATTGCCTACACCTCGAGTCACATCGCAAATAGCTGACATCATGTGTCGTACTCCTGAGGTGGCTTGCTAGCTCTGGCTAGGGTGCTGGAGCAACAACACTGCGAATAGCCACCCTTGCCCTGGTCCATTCAACAGCAGACAACTACGCTCCTGTTTGGTGCCACAGTGCTCATACCCACCTCATTGACCGTGCCATCAACGACGCATTGCAAATTATGAGTGGATGCTTGCGTCCTACACCAGTGGACAACCTTCCCATTCTTGCAGGCATCCAACCTGCTGAGTTAAATTGCAAAGGAGCTACACTTTCTCTAGCATGCCGTGCTATGGAGCCTGGACACCTGCTCCATTCAGCGCTCACCCATCCACCGGGTGCGAATGCAGAGTATATCAAATTGAGAAACCCATTTGTGCTCGCCGCAGAACAACTCATTGGTTCATCTGACAACAACAACATGTGGCGCACTGGGTGGATCACCAATGGAAGGCGGAGTGCTTGGACAACCTTGAGTGTAGAGGCCTGTGAGTGTAGCACAGAAGAACAAACCATCAAACCTTGAGGCCTGTGAGTGTAGCACAGAAGAACAAACCATCGACCATGTTGTCCCCCAATGTCCAACCCACTGACCTCCTCGTAGACTGCACGGCCTGCCAATTCTGGATGATGAGACAATCAAATGGCTGCTCAACACTTGCCCTGAGATCTAGTGTGACCAAGCAGTGGATCGAAGAACTGGCTCAAATGAAGAAGAAAAACAATGACTTTTGCAATTGCTATTTTTGTGCAACCACTTGTCAGATTTTGCTTAATCATTGCATGTTTACTGGCATTATAATGATGTAGAGTTATGTCCCAGGTAAAAGACAATAAACAAGATTTACAAACGGTTAAAGAATTGCAAAGTGTGTCTTCATGCCAAAATTGGCTTTAAGTTTAAATTAAATTTCTTTCACTAAAAACAGATGGCTGTCAGCCTTATGCTAAATGTGTTGCAGAACATTTGAGCAATTTACGTGACTTAGTGCAACGCTGAACACCCCCATCTGATTTTTTTTCTGTAATCTGTTTAACCTAAAATCTGATGTTGGAATGTCTTCATTTCTCTCCCACTCCCAGATTCCTGTATGATGAAGGGTGAATGAAGTTATAGTTGGGGTGTTGTCAAAGTGTATTGCTCCTCTCAGTGTTTACTGTGTACTAACACCTTCTCTGTATTGCGCTATGAATAACCATTTTTGTGCTCTTGTATTATTTGATTACCCTTGTGGTATGGACCATGAGTCTGTAGCAAATACGTAAAATAAAATAAATAAATGGTCTAGAAGTGTTAATTGTATTGAGTGACAAACTGGTATTTACTGGGATACTCTCACCTTAAGGTGTTTCGCTGCTTTAATTAAGGTTGACCCTATAAATGACCTTTTTGCTGTGTTGAAGATTTCATAACATGCACTATTTTTGTTACAATTGGTGTATGAAAGATTGACAGTTGTAATATTATTGACTGTAATGCGATGGCATTGCTAGTTCTGTAATCAAAATGTGATCACCTGGAGGTGCAGTGTAAAAGTTTTTAACAACAGTGCGGGTTTGTCTGAAATTTGTAGGAAGTGCTATCAAACACAGCTCATCAACATGGCATAATAAAAAAAGGTGATGACAACATCAGATACTTGATCTGTTGCAAACCTTGCTAGTGGTGAAGAGCATAATTTGCTGACTAGTTGTGGAAGGTGAAGTGTTGCATGTGTGTCTTATCCCTGCATGTGGCATCAGCCTTTGTTTTGTAACAATTTTGTTATTGTTTGAGGGCAGTGCTAGTTGAGGTCACCATCACTGCTTATAAATCCATGAATGATAATTCTGAAGTGTTGTTTTGTAGGACAAAAACTGCAGAAATAAGAAATGCTATTTTAGTTTGTTGTTTGATTTCATTTTGCATGAAATATCTAATGAAACTGAAATGTTAAGTTGAGAAGCTAAGCTTGCACCATTGTAAATCATCACTACACCAGTAACATATGGCTACTTAAAAAATTTTCATAGACTTCTTTTTGACAACCTGGTAGTTCTACTGATGGGAGCCAATGCAGGCCATGCATTATCTGGCTTTTTTGTGCATTTGGTCAAGTTTTTTGAAAACATCTTTGCATTACATCTAGATTTCTTTATTTTTAAGCCACGTTGCTGTTAAAAAATGTCTCGAGCTCAAGCTGAAAGTGTTATTAAAAATATAATTCGAGAAATTGTGCAAGAATGTGCAAGCAAAGGACACAGTCTTTCTGAAACTCTTGTGGCATTCATGGTGAAAGCTGTTGTATTGGATCCACGTAATGAATTCAATGTAGACAGAACTTTAACAAAAGATGATGTGCAAAAGTTAATCAAGGTACCAAACTTTATTTTGTATGTACATCTTTTCTGCATGCTTTAAAATGCTTGTGAATGGTTTGTGTAGTAATTGTCATTCTTTCATTACATATTATGCAACTAAGTTTGAATACAAAGACAAAACTCATGGTTTAATGCCCAATATTTTGCATCATGCACTTAGAATCTCACTTGAATAAAAACCTGACCATTTAACTATACATTTACTTAAGTAGTTTTCTTGCAAATGCCTATAAATTTCCTACAGGATGATTTTCTGCTGAGTTTTGTACTGTGTTTCATAAATTAAGTGTGCTTTTTTATTTTACCTTTGTCTCTTTTAATTGCCTAGCTCTGTGACACATGCAAATGGAATGACTACTAGAGCTTCAAAAATGTTACAAATAGTAAAGCATCACCTTTCACCTATTTTGTTAACAAATTATAAATGTAATGATTGATTTGTTACTACTTTTATGTACTTGAATCAAACAACCAAACTTCAAATTTGAAACAATTTGGTTATGAACAATGTTCCCTTTAAGGTGCACAAATGCGCAGTTCCACTGGACTATTTGCACAGTGAAATCTCACTTGCAACATTCCAAGTTTAATATCATATAAATATCACATAGCCCTTTTACTGCTTGAAAGTCTTTATTGGTTGTGGGTCTACATGGTTGCACAATTGCATGCATGCTAAAACAAACATTTGCACAGTGTAAAGTTTTCTTAGAGGGAGCACTGGTTATGGAAATGCCTTAGGTTATGTCAATTTATTTCCATTTTATTTGGACACATTTACAAATAACCTTTGCAACAAAGTAAAATATGTGTCTGCATACAGACATGCACTGAAAAAGTAATTCAACAAATGTAGTAAAAATCTGTCAATGCAATTTTTGCATCAAAGTAGAACCAAAAGGTTAAGCAATATTATATAAGTTTATTTATGTGCCATTTAGATAAGTATTCATACTAAAAAAACATACAAAACTTGATTATGTAAACTTGCACCTCAATGTCAATATCTGCTGAAACTTTAACAGAGCAATACAGTTATTCTTGCACTTGTGTGTTGTAGTAGAATACCATTGAATATAGTGCTTTCAAGTATTTGACAAATTCGTTTACAGCAGATTGTACTCTTTTTTTCGAGGAATTGCATCCAAACCCACAGCACTATATGGATTTCACACATTTTGCAGAATTAGCTATTGCTGCTATTTATGGTGATCCATGATTGGTACAAAGCCTAACAAACTAGCATATACGTTCTTTCCAGACTTGCTCAGCTTTTTATTGTGTTCATCATAATATCCCTTTGGAAATTGTTTTATTAGAGTATTAGAAACACCATAAAACGTCTTGCTTTCTACTTGGACGATAAGGTTCACTGCACTAAAATAGCAGATATTGAATCTTCTTCCTTACACATCACATGGGATGTTCAGCAGGGATCTGTCTTTGGACATTTATTGGAAAAGCCTCCAACTTTGATACCGTTTCATGTGCTGATAATAGCAATCTTCACATTTCAAGCAAAAACTATTAAAAATCTACAAAAACTTTTAAACAGTGAGCTTAAAGAAATTATTAGTCGGTTCATTTTATCAAATTGCATATCAATTACTCCAAAAGTAATTTCATGCTCTTGAATTACCCTAAAAATAAAAATTCTTCTGTTTACAATAATAATCAACAATTAACTTAAAATATCTTGGCATTATGCTTGACCATAAACTTTATTGGAAGCCTCAAATAGAAAAGTTGGCAACAAATAATGTGGGGTTTTGTTAAAATTGAAACATTACGCCAATATTTCAGTGGTCATATCTGTTAATTTTGCTATTTTTTATTGGGGAAAAGTTAATAAAACTACTTTACTTTTTCTAATTAGATTTCAGGATGAAGCGGCCCTTGACTATAACAAAACTAAAACGATATTCAAGTAATTAGTCTCTGCAAAGGTGACGCCGTCTAATCCATCAGAAAAAAACTTTAGTAGGAAACTGATATCACGCAAGTGCCATATCCTCAGTCCTAAAATAAGTAGGCAACAGGTTGCGAGAGAAATGCGGAATTGCTAAAGCAATTAAACTGTGAGACTAAAATGAATAAATAAAAACGCAAGCAGCGACAAGCAACAACTGAAAAATAGGCCGTATTCATAAAACTGTTTTCACTAACGCTAAAAAACTATCTGACGCCAGTTGCGGAGCAACGAAAACCGCTACGAGCAACGAAGCGGTGAATCAGCCAGAGCGGGAAGTGGGATGCACAAGCAGAATGGTGGTCTTGAGGTGGAAAGGTTGACTGACGTACTCTAGAGTGAGTTTTTAAAGTTTAAATACAGCAGTATACGTTGCAAAGGGAGACACAAAGTCTGCAAATCAAAACTAGATGTGTCGTAAGATAGGTGATCAAACTAAGGGGCATTGCGAAATGACAAAAAATGTTTTTAAATGAACACCTCAAATTAACCGAAAAGGAAACAAGGATTATTTCACCTGTTGGAGGTTCATGCTTTGAATCTTAATTTGTGCGTCTTTAATCTTCATTCCTTCACATCACTTTAGGGTAGTGTGATTGACGGTTAATGAACTGCCTTCCTTCCGCTGTGTGTTTTACAAAGTACTGATTCTATGCGGAGCTGCACATCACTCGATGCAGAAAATTTGGAGGGACACAATGATCCAACCAGCTAGGTGATCCGTAGGCATCAATTACCGATGATGGTCTCGAGACCATTTTTATAAGTCAACAAAACTTTTTGTGAGTCTCGGTGTTAAAGTTTGCAAGTCTTGGTCTCAAGCCTAGTGTTTCGAGACGTTAAATGCTCTGTCGATGTAGTTTGGCAAAGCTTCTGCAGTTCAACTTGTTCACTGTCTGTCGAATCTTCGAGAAAGGAAAATCCAAAAAAATGCGAGAAATTAAAAAAAATTACCGCTTGAAAGTTTGGTGACGCTTATTTTTTGAAAAACTCAGAAGAAACTTTGGCGAAAATAACAAATCATTACAAATTTTCCCGTCTCCATCTCAAACGTTCATGTTTCGAAAATAACAAATCATTACAAATTTTCCCGTCTCCATCTCAAACGTTCATGTTTCGAAAATAACAAATCATTACAAATTTTCCCGTCTCCATCTCAAACGTTCATGTTTCGTTCTTAGACTCGGATTTTTTCAATAAGTCTCGATCTCGAAGTTTTAACTAAGTCTTGGTCTCAGAGGTTACACTGTCGACTGCAACCCTGTTACTTACATAGATGAAGGAATCAGTTGGAAGCATGATCTCATCTGACTGGCCCAATCCGAGTTCTGAGCGGATACAAGACAGCAGGGAACCAAACATGATTTTGGGCCATGCATTGAAGCAGAGTTGTAAACGGGCTTCACTTTGAAGCCCAAACCCGGCCCGAGCCAAACATTTATTTTTGAAGCGGGATTTAGGCCCGAAAGTCAAATTTACCGAGTAAATCACAATATGAACAATTACAGGGTAGCCTATTGGTGGTGTAGCAAAGTAAACATAAATAAATAATTCACAGTTACTCGTGGAGATTTAATCAACTCGATTGCTTTACAGTAACTGGCGACAGCAGTGTCCGTCTTTGCGAAAAAAAATGTATGCAGGCGCGAAATCGGCCCGAAACATTTTGACAAATCAGACCCGACCTGAAAAGTCCCGCCCGAATTACAACCCTGCATTGAAGGTACTTGCGGTGTAGACAGTTGTCTGAGCTATGAATTGCACATCATAGTGTTGAAATTTTATTCGGATAAAAGTAGTTATAATAATTACCTTTACAGCAGCAGGGCATGAACGCATTTGCAAAACTCGATGAGATTGAATTTAAACACGTACATCTAGTCCAACAATACTTTTGTCTTGACGCATAAATGTCTTTCCTTTTAGCTTTTTGTTCCATAAAATTGTTGTATGGATCTGTCAATTGTTATACCGTGCTCAAAAACCCACCTCAGCTGTTCCACAGTTTCAGCGTTAATCGCTGATGCCCATAAACTTTTTTTTTTTTAAATGAAGTAGAACTGTTCTTGCTCTTGCCCAAGAGCGCTACGGAGATTCATCAACTTGTCGTGGATCGAAAACCCAACCTTGCAGTTGAGAGGCAGACAATCCGTCATATTTTAATTGAAACATTTCTCAATGTCTTCTAGTATTGCGTGGAGAGGTTGATTGATATCAGATCTCCAAGTCTCGATACGATCAAGATGCAGGTGTACTTTGACATGAATTACACAAGTCGTCGTGAGTTTTTAGATGAACATCGTAGAGTCTTGGAGGCAAGACTTACTCCTGTTTCCAGAGAAATAACTGACAGCAGAGCCAGGTAAATTTCTCTAGAAGCCTATCAATGTGCATGATGCAGTTGGCCAAGTTGTGCTAGTTGTAATTGACAATGGCTTATTTCAGGACAAGGGAAGAATTGGAAAGTTTGTATCGCAAAATAGTGTCATATGTCCTTCTTAGATCAGGATTGGGTTCTCCTACTGATATTGCTGTGGTGCGGGAAGCAACAGGTAGTGCCAATGCCTGTGCTTTGTTCACAAGTTTTTTTGTGGATTTTTATTTGATGCCATTTTTTGCAGCTGCTTTGCAAAGCGTATTTCCGCAAACGGAATTAGGTACTTTTATGTCTCTCACTAAGCGCGACAAGGAGAGACAGCTGCAAGAATTAACTTTGATTGTTTCTGGAATCCGGTTGTTTAATAAGGAATGCGGTAAAGGTGGAGAAGGAATTGATGACTGTAAGCTGAGAGTGTTTTACTTGTACTTAATAGTTTTTGCTTACCAACTACACTGAATCTATTATTTGTGTGTAATGTTTAGGGCAGGGGTTCTCAACCTTTTTAACTTCGTGGCCCACGGCGGCTTTTGAAAATATTCCGTGGCCCACTTCTCAAAATTCTGCTTAAATGGTTATAATGGAATGGCTCACTTGTAAATTTACTAAGGATC
>Ga0210059_1004318_pt1 | contig 22899 bp, 11 predicted proteins | sample Ectturendosymbi2_FD_188042 | JGI IMG/M metagenome (GOLD analysis project Ga0210059, IMG submission 188042) | Ecteinascidia turbinata endosymbiont from Florida, USA - Sample 2 (SPAdes) (version 2) | ecosystem: Host-associated > Tunicates > Ascidians > Unclassified | place: Key West, Florida...
CAATACAGTAGTTTTGTCAGCGTTTGTATCGCGTTAAGCTCGATTGGCATTTTTAGATGTGATTTCTTTCCATTTGAACTTTCTTCAGTAAAGTCATTCAGAAATCAGATTGCTATTGAATACTTGCGCAAGTTTGTACTGCCCCCATGCTAAGCAAATCATGGAAGTTCTTGGAGAGCTTGAACAACAAGCAAAAGCCACTTTGCCAACTGGCAACAGCAGAAGCCTTCCATAACGACACAGGGAAACAGCAAAAATATGACAAAAGCGCGTTTGGATCTGATGCCTTAGAATAGTGGTTCTTATTTTATGCAACCATGCGAAGCCTTATTTCTTAGCTTGATGGTCACTAACTGCTCAGGCGTAAGATCTTTTTCAAGATTCAAAAGAATTAAACCTGAATTAAAAGGTCGCAAAGTTCCAGGAGAGGTTGTCCGCATTAAGCATTCGGTACATTAAAAGTGACAAACTTACGCAAACAAATTGTAATGAATTCTTAGATAATTTTGTTATGAAGAAGGCAGGACAAAACCTTTTTAACTGTTTACTGTGTTATGTCCAGCCTTACTTGATTCGATGATTGTAGCTTTTTATTTGTTTATACATATTTCAATAATGACAGCATACGCGAAAATTAAATCAGTCCAGTCGCCACGGTGGTCGTTGGTGAGCTCAGCCCTTCCAAATATAAATATGAAACAGTATAAACCAGTGTTGCCACTCTGTTTTGAAGAAAAACCCCAGAATTTACCTTGAAAATAAAACCAGACTAACAAAATGTTAAGAAAAGTCAAAACCAAATATATGCTACTTGTACTTGCACATAAAAATGAAGGTAATATGCATTATTTGCATCAAATTTTCAACACGTTCAAGTCTATTTTTAAACATACTGACAATTTCCGAGTAAGCTAGCAGCAAATCAAATGTATAAAGTAATATAAAAAGTTAGTTAGGTATTTTCTGAAAAACGTTTAATGTTATCTTTTACTCTCACTTAAATGCGCAAATGAAACATGTACATGATACATTCAAGGTCTTACAGTTTTCTTTTCGCTCTAGTCATTGCATTCATTGCAATATTTCACTACTGATTTAACATTTATAGCTATCACAATGCGACTGTAAAACAATGATCAGATTCTCAACCACAGCATCTTCGCACATAAAAAAAGCATTCCAAAATCATGCACAAGCACTGCAGCCCTTGACACATGAGCGATAGATCTGAGTGCTGACCTATGCCTAGTCAGTGCTTAATCTGTAGAAAATTAGATTTCAAACAATTTGGTTAAGCCTGGCCCTAATCAACTGCACTGGCTACTGGCTCTGAACATTACGTCTGTGGAACTACTGTATTCTTGAATGGAAAATACAGTAATGTAACATACATTTCTAAAATTTGACAAGAGTAAAAAAAAAACAGATTTTCAATAAAAACCCCAGAAACCCAGATAAAACAAAAAAAAACAGATCTAGTGAAAAAAAAATAGCCGTGGCAGTACTGGTATGAACCAGTAAAGATTTTATCAAATTTTCAGAATGTCAAGTCCCTTACACAAATTTAAATCCCCTGTTCAAGACTTTCCGGCGACGGTTCTGGTTTTTAAATCTCATCTTTTCATGCGACAGTTTAGTTGCGTTCGATTTTTACCAATCTGAAAAAGTAAGAAGCATGCGAATCGTGAACCGGACAGTTACACCTATTTTGGTGCGTTTTACGTGACGTTTTTGCTCGTGTGTACGAGATTTTTACAGCCGTGGTAAGCGACTTGCAACGTGGTCCTCACGTTGTGCTCTAAAGTTTTTATGCGCCACACATACTATATAGGTGCATTGTGTTCTTTTTTTTTGAACCAGATAAGAAAAACAGATGTGACTCATAAAAAACGTAGGCCAAGTGTTTTGTCAAATATTTCTATTCTAACGATTTCCGTTAGTTTGCCTGTGGCAGTTAATAATCCTGTTGCCGCCAGCCAAGTAAGATTTCAAAAATTCCGTGCAATTCAACGCTTTTGCGTCAAAGTCAGCAACAAACACAGTGATCGTGGGCACTCCAGTAATAATTTAGAGCTTCTTACTGACCGTACTTTCAGAAAGGTCCGTAACCAGCTTGGGACACCAGGAGGGGCGAAGAGTTTTCCGAGAGGGGCCCAAATGTTTCGAACTATGTCCAATATTTTTAAACTGTGTCCAACACATTTTTCCAGCGGAGGCGAAAATTTTTGTAGGGGGCTTAGCCCCCTTGGTTACGGGTCTGGTTTCAGAGCGTCATTTTAGGATTTTCGCAAATTGAACTTTTCATTGACCGTTCTTTCAGAGCGTCATTTTCGGATTTTCGCAACGCTTTCCATTTTATCCTCGCAACAGTGGGAGGGGTGGCCTCACAAGCGGATTAGCCTAGGGCCTCGCATCAGTTAAATCCAGGCGTGTTTAGAACTTTTATAAACAGTGTCGTATCAGCCCAACTCTGCCACCAAAAATGCTTGCAGGGGCCCTCTCTAATGGTGATTTATCAAAGAAAGTTATATTATACTACATCTCGGGGCCGAATGGCCTTCAAAACAAAATATCCTAATTGCAGACGGGCAAATTTGGCAGAACCAGACCCGTAGCCAAGTTTTGAGGTTTGGGGGGAAAAATACATTTTTAGGAGCGAACAATTTTTGTTTTTATCGTATGTTTGAAACAAATTCTTCTGAGCTCAACAAAATTTGGGGGTACACAAAAAAGATTTGAGGGTTACTGCCACCGAATGCCTCCCCGTGTCTGCTGACCTGGGCAGAACCGTCGCCAGAAAGTCTTCCATTGGGGGCCTTTACGTTTGTGCAGGGAGCTAGACAGTCTGAAGATTTATTTTTAATTCAAAGCATGAACAGCCTTTGCAGATTGTGCAAATTAATTCTAAATATTTTCCCGCAAATACCCATAATAGGCTCGTTTTTTCCAACTAAAATTTTTGCAAAAGCTCAACAAAAGGAATTGCGACGTAAATCATTGTTATTTAACTGACAGCGATTATTTAGAGATGTCGTAATGAAATGCAAATGTGAAAAACTTTGCAGGAACTCAGAATCAATCCTATCGTTCAGTTATGAAAACATTATCACCGAAGTCCCGCGTGCACCACTCTTTTTGCAATGTTTGAAAAGTTTGCAACTCAATAACTCGCCACGCGATTGGGCTAGAGAGCTGTTCAAACCCTCTACGGATTCAGCAAATCTTAAAGCTGAGTTGCCAGAATTCTAAATGGATTAAAAATTTCGTGAATTATTAGAATTTAGGTTAAGCATAAAGTCTTATGAAAATACGGACAAAGTATGGCCTACACATTTATTTCTAAAATAGTTTATCCTTGATTTCTTGCTTTTCCAACTTTTTGGAATGTTACAAGTGTACGAGAATCAGATTTCACTGTTCAAATGATTTGGTGGTACTGCGCATCTTAGAGGGAACATTGGACTTGTCTTAGACTTGCTTGTAGTCAAACAGAACTTCTTGCAATAGCCAGACCAAACCCAGTAGGATAATGTACGCGAATTGGAAGTTGATCAAAAACGGCTAGGGAATTATGTGTTTGACGTAGAAATGCTTCAGCATGTGTAAAGATTACTGCGGCACTGACTAGCACAAGTCAGCATACAATGCAGCTAGCGCGTATTCCGTACTTAGTGTGAGGCGCAAGCAAGCTACAGTTATCCCGCCCTCTAAACAAGCGAAACTACATCCCACCCTCTGAACAAGCGAAAAACGTCCGTTTCATCTCGATTCAGAGAGAACGTCATTCATAACAAAACACATCGGAATTCACAATGAAAGTGAGAGTTTCAATTTGAAAGCATCTTACTTTGAAATCATTGATACTATTCGGAGCGAATTCAGCCACAGGTTTTCGGAGTTTGATATGTCTCTCATCAAATCTTCGCGTGTTCTTTCACCAGCATCGAATTGATTTCTCGACAAGGTAGAGTTACACCCTCTTTAACCTTAGTCAATCAAACTACCAAAAATATCAGTGAAGATCTTCTCAATGCTGAAACTACCACTGTGAAAAGCATTGTCTCATCAAAGCTTCCTGATGTGTTTTCAAATGAAAACACCCGTATGAATTTCGACCAGTTTTTGAAATCGCTGTGGAATTATAAAGCAGCTTTTCCCACCATATACTTGCTACTGAGCGCGGGCTTAATGAGAAGGATTGATTGATTGTTTCAGTGACCAATAGAATGTGTGTAGTTATTATACATAATCTCGTGCATTGTTGCGACTCTTTTGAGAAATTACAGGGAGTTTCTTTCGCAACTGCGTCTTCACTGTTAATGCTGATACGAATAAAATCAGTTTAGTTTTGTTGTTTATGACAAAATATTGTTATGTTATTCAAAAAAGTTAACAGTGCATAAGGCAAACATCGAACAAAGTTTTAACTGAATCAAATGCGACGAACAGGCATCAAGCACTGGCGCGTAGTCAGAAAAATATCTTGAAGCCAGGCCCGTAACCAGCTTAGGACACCAGGGTGGGCGAAGAATTTTTGAGAGAGGCCCAAATTTTTTAAACTATGTCCAACACATTTTCCAGGGGGGTGAAAGAAATTTTAAGGGGGCTTGGACCTCCCAAGTACGGGCCTGCTTGAAGCATAGGCGAATTTTTTTCATAGTGTTTTTCTTTGTTGTTTCCGGAGAAAAGCGCATAACCAAACAAATGCTCTTAGTTTTGTGTGGATATTTTTTCTGGAAAAAGCAATCTTTTTTGAAAATTTGTGAAAGGCGCTGGAGTCTTCCTCCCCTGCTTGGCTACCCAAGGCACGTAGCATACCGGTACAGTCAAAAATCTTATATGATCAGACTGAAAACTGGTAATATGCTGCCCAGTTAATTGCTGAAAATGGAATAATTTGTTTTAAACATAAAATCAAACAAAAATATTGCCCCCCTAAAAATGTATTGTGCCCCCCCAAACCTTAAAACCTGGCTACGGGCCTGGTTCGTGGTGAGTTACACAATCAACGCAACGTCAACGAACACGTTGAAACAGTACCATGCTTTCAAACCAGCCAAACAGCAACTGTAGTGTATAAGTTGCAGGCCAGCAACCAGACTGGGCCACCAGGGGGGCGGAGAGTTTTCTCAGAGGTGCCCAAATATTTTGAACTATGTCCATAGTTTTAAACTTCCTCCAACCCATTTTTCTGGAGGGTTTCGCTCCCCTGCTCCCTACCTGGTTACGGGTCTGATGAGTAGGCTACTTTGCTTTCAAAGGTGATTCCAACAGCAGTTGTAATATGTCAACACCTTGCTTTCAAAGGGGCCCAAAGTAACTGTAAAGCATAAGCACTTTTCGTTAAAAGGGTCCCCTAACTTCACGGATTTCTCGTGCTTCATATTTCAATTTGGGAGATCGAAGCTTTGTCTGGGGTGCTAAGTGGTAACGGGACTGAATTTTGGCCCCCCCGTCACAGCGTGGGCGCCCTCCAATTGGGGGTATGGAGTGCGGCTTAGTTATCACTTGTTCTTGTTCTCATGACAGCAGGATACCCTTCGGAGGAAAGAGTTTCTGCTCTTGTCAAAACTAAATAAAAAAAGAGAAACTCAATCAAGGATGTAGATCTTATGAGAGGGGAACTTGAAACGAGGTGAAATCCTCGTTTTTCACAACTGACGTTTGAAACTCAGCAGCACCCATCACATTAGATATGTTTTATTTTATATTCCCACCATGTATTTTACAAATGTCCGGCAATGACGAATGACTTTCACTGAATTTTGTGCTACGTGCCGTGTCCTGTCGTTTTCTGCGTTGTTGTTGCTACATGCGTAGCCTATTATTGGCCTTACTGCCCTTGCTCCGTCGGCGTTTTATGTACTGAGCTGCCGCTGTCTTTGTTGTCTTTACTGCCATTATTTTACTGCAACTTTTCTTGCTGCAGCTGCTTTTATTGTCGCTGTCTGCAGTAGGCTACACTGCTGCTGTTGGACCTTGCAGACGTGTCTGCTGCACAGAGGTGAACACTATTATTGGCCTTACTGCCCTTACTCTATCGGCGTTTTATGTACTGAATTGTTGCAGTCTTTGCTGTCTTTACTACCATTATTTTACTGCCACTTTTCTTTCTGCAGCTGCTTTTACTGTCGCTGTCTGCACTGCTGCTGATGGACCTTGCAGACGTGTCTGCTGGACAGAGATGGAGATGGATTTGGATTAAAATCCTGAGGATTTTCAGCATTTTGATGGATTTAGATTGAGTTTAGATTTAATAAAATATTCTTAAGTGGATTTGGATTCGAAAATCTTCTTTTGAACTTCTTAGCAGCTTTCAGTTCTGTTTCGTGAATGCAGTTTAGGCCTACTGCATTTGTAATTTTGGTTCAGTGGAGTTTCTCACATCCGTCGAAATTGTACATCTTGTTTTTTTTAATTTGAAGCTTTAACATATCCATATATACAAGGAACAAACTTGCTTTCTTATGTATCAATGTCATCAAAGTTGCGGAATTGGTGTGACTTTCGTTGACCCAGTCCCTTTTTTTGACCCATAATCGTTATAGTAGGCCAACAATGATAGCTACAAGTAGTAAGAATTATAGCACAGTTCATCATTATTTCTATGTGTAGCATGGTGCTAATGATTCGCTTGTGCTTTAATGTACTTGTAATTTTTATGTTTTTTTAATCTTACACTTTATAACTGAGCAATTCATTGCATTTGCTACTGATAGTGTTTACCTTTGAAGTCTTTGAAGTGTCAACTGTTATAGTGCTGCAAGCCAAAGACAGAGCATAAGTTAACTTCAGTGTGTTTCCAATGTATTTTTGTAGTGTCTATTTTGTCTCATCTCGTGAGGCAAACACTGTGTTCGGAATATTTTGCCTTTAGTCAAACAAATTTGGTTGAAGTGGTCACGTGAAAAGTATCATATGCAAAGAGACAACTGGTCATGGTTTAAATTTAGGGTTTAGGCTTAGTATTTAGCGTGACGATTGAGGGTTAAGGTTTGGATTTAGGGTTTAGTCTACACTTCATACAACACAGACAAGAAGCCGCTAACTGCTTGCCAGTGCTGAAACTATGACAACACTCATCCATGCATGTCAGACTGAGCCACACGTCAAAGTTAATTAAGCAGGTCATGCATTCCGTTCTTGTCATGTGAACACTTCAAACACCCATGTTTGGCTAAAGGCAAAATAGCTGCAGCAATGCTCTTGCCTCATGAGGCAAAATAGACACTGCCTTTCAGCCTAATAACAGTGATATAATTTTTTATTTAAACAGAAATTGGTTTTTAAAACTGTCACTTTTTGGATTGGGATATGGATTGAATTCTGAAATGCAATTTTTGGATCGGATTTGTATTTGAGAGACATAATCCATTCATATCTGCTGCTGGTGTCGCTCTGCATTTATGTTTGTTGCATTTTAAGTCTCTTGCCCTGTTTCTCGCGTTGTTACTCCCGCTGTCATAAATTTTTTTTTTTTTTAAAAGGGATAAAATTTTTTGCTTGCATGTCATCAGTCTTACTGTCACTTCTGTGACTAATGCTCCTTTTTTGCTATTGCAGCTGCTGTAATGTAAATTCCGTGGTTGTGTTACTTTGGCCTTTGCATTTGCACAGCAACTTACCACTTTAGGCTTCGGCTTGAAAAAAGTCGCTGTTAACAATTCAGTAAATTAATAAAAACTTTGCGTATTGCTGTTTAGACATTGCAGACACAAACATATGGTTCAAATTTTGCAAGGTTTACCATTTAAAATCGACCAAGCGACATTAGCAGCAAATACATCGCTTGAATTTTAAACTTTCACAGCACTAGCATTTAGTGCACGGCAAGAGTGTACAAGTTTTCGAACAAATTTCGAATTGCGCATCAGTTCAAATATGTTTCTCCTCCTCTGGTCTAGTTTTCCACGGTAGACCTACGACAGATCCACTTTACTAAGACTAACCTAATTGCCAGGTGTGAAATGCAAACTCACCTTGGAAAAAATTTCGATTCCTGGCATGCAATTTGTAATTTGTGCTTACTATACAAACAGCCATAATTTGAACTTCAACAAAAGTTATAAAGCTATGAGATTCGTTGACAAAATACAAAGTAACATTCACCAGAAAACACAAGGACAACGATGATTCATTGTGTAGATAAAATTTGCCGTAGAAACGAACATGCAATGTCTAAATTTACATGTTTCATTCGCAAATTTCAGTGGGAGACACTTCGTTTGTGCAATTGATCGCAGCAAAGAAATAAATTCATAATAAAAATTTTAATTGGAAAAGTAATCTCTTTTGAGAAAAAACTTTTTTCTAAGTTCCAAAGAATGTGTGAATTAGAACTGTTGTTTAAAAAAAATGTTTTTATTATTTATTTATTTTTCAAGAACAAATTTCTTTGTGCAAAAAATCTTGTAGTTATTCTTTCAAATATAAAAATCGTTTGATATAGTTCAAACGCGACGAGATGCAAGTCAGACCCATGTCAAATGCCCGAGTCTGGTGGGATACAAATGCGCTGTACCTAGGTGCGTAACGAGGTTAGATGGCGCCTGGGTCAAGAAGCAGGTTTGGCGTCCCCATGTTCGAACCTGAGGTCTTTCGGAAGCAAATATACTGTAAGTACTTGTGACATTGTTGGGACTTTCCGGCGCTCCACCCAGTCATTCGGCGCTCCCCACAGTGATTCGGCGCCCGGGGAACTGTGCCCCCCCTTTCTTCCCCTCGTTACGGCTCAAAAAACATAGTTTCATTTCGGCGTACGGCGAACTGTGCCCCCCTCGTTACGGCTCAAAAAACAAAACAGCTCAAAAGCATAGTTTGGTGTGAAGGAAATTTGAAATAACCCTTAACCTTAACCTATACCCCACTTATTATGTCACCCCCAAACAACCTCAAATCCAAAACTTGCAAACTTGTTTCAAAATCGAGATTACTAGTCTAATCGGATCTTGGTGAGGCTTTTCACAGCTCTCTAGATCAATCGGCTGGCGAGTTAGGTTTGGAAGTGTTGGGGGAAAATCCTTGAGCCAAAATTTTGGCGAGCGCGGTAATCAAAGGGTAAACTTCAAGGTAATCACTATTAGCAGCAATGAGAAGCTCAGTAAAGTCGTGTAAGATATCAACCCAGAAAGATTAACAGGCATACAACACAAGTGAACCATTAGCACGAGGCTAATCCCTACACATATAAATAATGATGAACTATGCTAAATGTTACAAGGTATAGGTATTACTGTACGTACAACAATCATGAATCAAGGAAAGGGACTCAAGAAAAGTCACATCAAATCTGTAACTTTGACAACACGATACAAAAGGAAGCATGCTTGTATCATTGGTCAACGTCATAGTCGAGGTTCAAGATTAAAAAAAAGACAGTGTGCAATGCAGACGGATTTGAGAAACTCCACTGAACCAAACGCAACATTTTAAATACTGGGGAGGAAATTGCCTCTCCCGAAATTTTCAAAAACATGTTTACTTGTTAGGTACAACAAGTTACAATCATGATTTCGCTTTTATGATTTGTGTTTAACCGGTGTTGTATTGGACTTGGATTTTATGATTTGTGATTAACCGGTGTTGTATTGGACTTGGATTTTGTTTGGAACTTCATCGCAACGTTCAGATCAGATTCGGGGCTGCAGATTCCTGTATTTAATCTAATACAAGTCCGGTTCAGTGTAGTTTCTCACGTCCATCGAGATTGTACATCATGTTTGTATAAATTTTTATCCTTGACTAAAAGCAGTGATGCAAGTCTATTCTCTTTGTCATCACATCATCAAAGTTAGGAATCAGTGTGACTTTCATTAATCTAGTCTCTTTTCTTGGCTCATGATTGTAACACGTACACACGTGCAGTTATATCTGCTACCTAGTAACGTTCAGAACAGTTCGTCATAATTTTTGGTGGAGCTCAGTGCTAATGAGTCGCTTTACTGTGTGGTTGTTAATCCTTCTGGTTTGACATCTCACACTCTTTAACAGAGCTTCTAATTGCTGCTAATACAGTATAGTGATTACCTTGAAAGTTTTGAAGTGTCAACTAATATAGCTTTGTGAAGCAAAAGGAGAGCAGAAGTTAACTTGAATTACTTTCCAGTACGCTTCTTGGGTTTTGAACTTTAGTTGCATTCCATACAGCGTAACAGCAGTGATAGGATTTTGGATTTGAGGATGTGGATTTGGAAACTGTCAGTTTTTGGATTTGGATTGGATTTTGAAATATAATTTCAGGGTCAGATTTGGATTTGATAAACAAAAGTTCGTTCTTCTCTACCGTAAACTAGAGGACCCGAACAAAATATCTTGATCGGAACTTTTTAGAGCATATTTCAAGAAGTCTGAAGCTAACCAAAGCGCTCGTAAATTAGGTTATTTTTCCCTTTGTTGCACTCACGCACGTACTTTGCAGAATCTGCGCCCAAGCGAAAAAAGTCAGACCAAGAAAGACCATTTTGAACTTCCCAACTGGAGTAAACCAGAACGCCGATTTTTTACATACATCATACTTGTGCCATGCTTGGCCTTAAATTTACAGTTCAAGCATAAGAAATGTTTGGCGAACGCAGAGGTTTTAGCTTACTAATTGTTTAAGAAATTGTAAACTGAGTACTTTGGAGTTATTTGAGGAAATATTGATGAAAAATACCATTTGTACGATCTTCTGTCATTTCTATTCTTGTTTGCTTCGCAAGAAAATATCTCCAGATAAATCGCTTCTAAAAATTGTGTTTAAAAATGGTGTTTTATTTTGCTGATGCAAATTGTCAGAAACAACAAAACGTGGTCATTTGCAAAAATTTTTAAACAATGTTAAACATCTCTATTTAAGGCCTCTGCCAACAACTTGCCTGAGGGTGTTGATGACGGAGCAGCTGGAGACGTGGTTGCGACTGCTCTAGTGGTCTCATTCATCGTAGCTGCGATGGTGCTAATATTTCCTGTTGCAAACATAAAACAGTGCTTCGTTTACACCAAACACTTTTCGTTGTTGCTTTCACTTTCAGTTAAATATTTCTGGCATTACATCACAAAAAGACTTATCTCATTCTATATAACAAACGTCTTGCCACAAATCCCATAACATTGACTTACATTGTCAATCAATGCAAAAATTATCTACAAAATTTTCATTTTTCAACCGTTTTATTCAAATACGTTATAAACTTCAGCACTTTTACTTTTTTTGCATATGCATTTACTGCTAATTTTGTTGACAAACAAAAGTACGCATAAGTCCTGAAACATGTTACAGTTGCGAAACAATATTTGCTGCATTTGCTCAAACTCACGTTATTGCATGTATCTATCGAAGTTTAATAAGTTGCAATATGGCACAAGCATCAGCGGTGGTCGTTTCCGAACCATGAACCAAAAGTAGATTATATTATGTGTCGTTCGGTTTGAAAAAAAGAAAACTCCTGAGTAGGGCCATTTTGTGACCTAAAGCACTTGAAAATATGACTTTGTTTTTCAGAATATATGCCTTTATATCACCAAACAAACATTACAGACCTAGAACATACAACTACTATGCAAAGAAGCATTACCAGCAAAAATAAGCATAAAAGATGGCAGTCCCATGGTTTGTTGAACCCCCATTAAAATAGCTCAAAAATATAGGTTGGTTTGAAGGAAATTTGAAACATGCATAGCCATTGGTTTGTTTGTTTGGGGCAACATGAATATGCATTTTTGGGCAGTGCATTACATTTCATCCAAATAACTTAGTCTACCTAGGTCTTTGCCAACATTCGAAGGATGCCAAGTGGGTTCAATTTGTAGGATGCAGCTAAGACCTAGCAATATAGTAGTTTCACCTTATATTTGGAAATTGTTTTGATGATTTCCTTTATGAAATAGGCTAAAAATTTGCAAAATATGACTTTGTGGCCAAACATGGAAAATATGACTTTTTACGACTTTATCATTTTTGTTATAGATTTTGTAAGGGTGCGATTCTTGTTTCAAAATTCGTTTCATAGCTTCCTGAAGCACAGAAAAAAGAAGACTGTTATGACTTTAAATGGCCCTAGTCACGAGGAGCCAACCCGTTTTCATTTTCATTATTTCATATTTTAAAAACGTCTTTTGCCAGATTACTGAATTGAAAATTTTGTTCTTCAAAGAGCTTTTGCAAATGCCCTGTTTGAGTATTCATCGAACAATTTCGTTGCTTTTACAGTTTGCAGGAGATTTAATCAAAAACAATATTTATAAATCATACAAATGACGTCACTTGTCTGCTTATCTGTTTATACGTGAGAACACATAATGTCACAAAGCTGTACAACAGCACTGAGAATGTTTGTGGTTGTGCGAGACTTTGTATGTTATAATTTATTGTATGTTAATTGACTGTGGAGGAGTGGTGTAGCATGTTTTATGAATCAATTTAATCAGCTTAATTAGAAAATTGTTTGTTTGCTATTTTGAGCTGTGTGCAAAGTAAGATTAAATGAATGTTTCGAATGTAAATTAGTGAATTTTCATTAATTAATCATTAAAATGTTTTGTTTTGGCTTACATAATTCTAAAAAATATAAACAAAATGTTATTACCAAACTTCCTTCATTCCATCAACGACTTCATCATTCCACGAAGAAAAAACGACCGAATACTAAATAGTATTTTCAAAATCTTGCACAATGCTTACAACTCACGCATGACTGAAACAACACTTGTACCAAAGGAAGCCGGAGAATGCAGTCATGGCGGGGGCAAAGCCCCCTGCCCTTTCAAAAAGGGGTCAACAGGAGCATACGTGCCTTTTAATAACAGTGTTGTAGGAATTTCATGGTTTATCAAGATCGACTTGAAACAAATTTATTGCAGCTATTCGCACACCCAGAAAATTCAGAATGGTTTTCCGTAATTTCTGGAATTATTTTTAAGGTCAACATTGTTCCTGAACAGAGACAAGCATAACTTGTAACGATATTTTTTCTTTATAAGTTTCCATTGCCCTCAACTCTCTTACTTCCCACCTGCCCCACCGCTGCTCCTGTTTGTACCAAACTAAAGTCTATAAACAGGACATATGCATTGTCAAACTAAACTAGTGTATCAGCAACCCTTCTTTAATCAGCAGTATAGTTAAAGATATCACTGAATTTTCTAACCTTTAAAGCCCGTAGACAGGTTTGGGGTTTGAGAGGGGAATGCTTTTTAGGGGGAAAGATTATTGTTTTTATTATATGTTTAAAACAAACTCTGTAAAAAAATATCTGGGCACAACAAAATTTGCGGGAAACAAAATTATTTGGGCTCCCACAGCGCCTGAATACCCCACCCCCTCGTGGTATCAGTTTATACATTCAATTGATATGAGAGCGATTGGTGAATGAAGTGCAGAAAGTTATAATTTTGAAAAAAAGCTGCTCAGCGTGAAATTATAGCATTGATATTTAAAATGACACTGCTTTCAGTGGTAAGTCAATCAGTAGTTATACATGTAACGTTGAATCAACATTTTGAGTGGTGACGTCAGAACCTACGGCAGCCATTTTGTTTGATAGCAATTTTCTACGGCTATCCGAAACAAGGTTCACCAAGGTGTCATTGCTAACTCGTCAAAGCCTGATGACATATCAATTTGAGGTAACATCTTGTGACACCAAATTAACTTATTATGTTTCTAATTAATTGAAAAGCAAGCTAATGACCTCATAACCACAATAAACACTTAAACTAGTCCCAGCTTATCAAACTCAAATCGTCGTATGTAAAATGTAAACCCTCGCTAGGTTTTGCACGAGTGGCTCGCGTCCAGTACTTCTTTGAATTGTCATAATTTGCAAATAATTTTGGTGCTTTCAACTTGATTGCACATACAAAAAAAACTCGAAGCCGTTTTACTGTTCAATGGATTTTTACGTTTTACTTTTTCAAATGGATTTTTTATAACAGTCTCGTCAAACATTTGTTTCGATCAAACTGAAATAGTTAAGCAGTACAGTTCTGATTATTTGAAAGTACAGTAAATTCTGTGAAATGTGAACCAAGTTATAAAAGACTGACCTTGCATAAGGAGAACGTATGAAACAAAATTTCCTCAAATTTCCTCACAGGAATTAGGGAAGCAATCAACTATCGCCTCAAATTCTTGCAAAAAAGCTTAAAAATTTCATTAAAAACTGAAAGGGTTTCAAGTGTTTGCGTTTCAATCAGAAAGCACCAATACTAGTTGCAAACAGGCACAGAGCTTTGGGAAGAATCTTTGAAGGATAAAGGCGTATTCCGATTTTTACAGGTTTAGTGAACCGTCTATTGTAAAACGCTCCGAAATGCTTGCACAAAATGTGGAAATATTTTGGAAAAAATATCTTGCTTCGACGTATTTGAATTTTTGTGCCGAAATTTTGAAACGTAGTGTAGCAGCCCTGTGCAATATGCTTGTCCATGTTTTTTTCTGTACTGTGTTTTTCAAAGAATGAATATAGCAGTAGGTCAGCTTGCTATTTGCATGCATAATTTGAAGCTTATTCTATCAGTGTTTTGCAAAGTAGTTGGGCGTACGTTTGTGCAAAAATTAACTTGGTTCAGCGGGCTGTAAGTTTCAGTAGGCTGGCTCACAGTGCAAATTTGGGCACATCGTTACATCTCACGATTAAAAATAAAACAAAGTGGGCTCATGACCCGAAAAGATCCGATGCGCGTAACCACTCTAAAACGGTAGGTGAAGCCGCACTTACTGACTTGTTTGGCAACGTTCAAAACTTGGATAATTGCAGCTTTGCTTGAGAATTATTTTATGTCAACTGCATCTGACAATCCAAGACATGATGCAAATTATATAGTTATGCATGTCATACACCATGAAGCGATTAAACTGTTTGAGACCGAAGCAGTATTGAGGTCAAGACCGTTGCAATGTTAAGTGACAGACTTGAAATCACTATACCGGAAAGCAATAAAGCATACCATTTCTACTGTGATATCATTTCTCTGGCAAATACATTTTGAGTATCAGACTACCTTTGAAATGTCTCGTTTGTAACTTTTTCATATTTCCCCGTATGTTTTGCAGATGCTGTACAGAAGCTTTTTCCGCTGAAAGAAAGTCACATAAAGTAGAACTCGTCTAATTCGTCATCGTCTATATCGCCAATTCGCTTAATTCGTCACTTTTTCGTCAGTCCCGGCAGAATCCCTATCTTTTGTGCACATTTCTGTTCGTCTAATCCGCCATTGTCTAATTCGTCAATTTGCTTAATTCGTCACCTGTTTCTATGCCTGAGAAGCGTTTTGTGCATCTAATTCATCATTTGCAGTTTCGCTTTTGATGTCTAAGCAGCTAGTACGTATGGGAATTCAAACAAATTAGGGATCTGAGAAATGTTGCACCTCGCAATTTGTTTATCGAATTTACACACGAGGTTCGAAGCGCGATCCGACTCCCCATTGAGAGAACGCGGAAAAGTTTATTAAAGATTTAAAGGTGCTTGATTAAATGGAGGAGTCCAGATAGAGCAGAGGAATTAATTGTTGTATTCAAACATAACGTCATCAGTCCCGTCGCCACGGGGGGACTTTGGTGGGCTTAGCCCCCCAAAACACTGCTCCAAGGCCCCCCAAATTTAAATATGAAACAATATAAATTAGTGGAATTTTTGTCAAATTGGAATGTCAAGCCCCCATGCACGAACGCAAAGCCTCCCCGCACAAACGTAAAAACCCCCTATTGACGGCTGTCTGGCGACGGTTCTGAACGTCATAAACTTGTATTTTACTGCAAATAAGAGCACTATGTATACGAGTTACTATGATAAAGCATACGAGCTTCTGTGATAGAGTTTTCACCTGTTTGCATAATTCGTCAGTTAATTCGTCACTTTTTTCTAATCCCCTTGAGGTGACGAATTAGGCAAATTCTACTGTATTTAATTTTGTCTGGAAATGTGTTTCTGTGTGAAAGTTCATTTCACATTGTGAATTGTTTGAGGTCATTTAATTTTAAAATGTTCTTTGTCTGCATATAAAATTGCTGATGGGCCTTTTTGGCATATTTGCTTATAATTTTGGGTTTATTTTGAAAAACATACGACTTCGTTCCGAGCTTTTTAATTGCGGCTCCAGAGTGGTTCATAAGGTTGCTTAAGGAAAAAAAGGCACAATTAAGTGCGAAACTCTTATAAGGGGCCTCACGACATCTCTGAAAAAGGAATGGGCTAGAGCAGTGGTTACCAAACTTTTTCTGATCGCGTACCATTTGTGGGTCCCGTACTGTCAACACGTACCACCTTGTTCCAGGAAAAGTCAATGCGCCAAATATAATTCGATCAAAAGTTCGGAAAACCAGAATTGACACAAATGCCACATGAAGATAATGGCTGTGAGAATCGCCATTTTTAGAAACCAACAAGGGAAGTGTAGGCTACACAAAAATTTAGGAATTTATTAACAGAACTCGCCAGGTACAATAGCTGTAAATATATTTCTTGTGAAGAAAAACATAAAGTAGGTATATTCGTGTACCACCTTGAAGGCCTTCGCGTACCACTGCTGGTACGCGTACCACAGTATGGGAACCACTGGGGTAGAGGTTACCACCTCGTTCGCGTCCCTTCCAATATCCTCACCCTGCACCCAAAGAAGACTGTTTAGTCCATTCAAAGTTTGCCACATCATTATGCAGCAAGGGAATCACCTTGTTCCATGAAAGACGGTAATTGGCACATAGTATCACACAAACCCCAAATGATCATATGAAATAATATATCAATAAGTGCGACTCACTTTTATCGAAACCTGATTTGAAAGAAAGTTGAACAGAATGGCAAAATTAACGTAGGTTGACTTACCGATTTCTTTCATGCAAGAGATCATCCCTAAATACACCACAAGTTTCCAAAAGACCATGGTACAGATGTTTTCAGTGTGAATAACCTAATATCTCCAAACAATCTTCAAAAAATGTTTTTTGGAACATTTTAATATTCTTCATTGCGCTATGGTTCATTTAATTAATCATTTCATACATTACAATACAAAGCAGGAACCAGGCGTTACTAGCGTATTGTTAAAGTACATTCGATTTATCGTCATTTAACAACCCGATCGAGCAAAATTGTTAAAATGGGTAGGTTTTCAAACCAAGAGTGGGTATTTTAAAAATTTTTTTGTAATCGTAATTACATACATGAAATGGAACTTTTTCGATCTTGTTTTGGCTATCCGCATATCAGAAAAAAACAATGCTTGAAACGTATTCCCGACCTGGTTAGAAGTGGAACGGTTCTTCGTACACTTGGAAGTGAAAACTGAAGTCCCACGATGGGACTTATTAACAGCTAAATTACGAAGCTTATGCGGTTACATGTACGTGCAACACTTATTTATTACTGGAGCGATATTTCAAAAACAAAATATGAATGAAAGGCATTTGCAATGAAATTACTCCCATTGCAGGTAGCTCTGCTGGCTATCGTCAAAAACGATCTCATAAGGCATGATAGATTCACTGGGCCTGAAAGAATTTTGCTCTAAAATAACTTCAACGCCACTAATAAAGATAGAATTTCAATGAAGTCTCTAGTTCTCTAGTTTCAATCAAGTTCGGGACCATTTAAGTCCCTCAGTTTGGGACCTAGCCGAACTTTGGCTAAGTTCGGCAAGTTATACCTCGCCAGATAATTGCGCTAAGCAGCTGTTCATACCCTCTTAAATTACGGCAGGTCTACGAGATTCGATCAAAATGAAATTTGGTCGGTTTTTAATTTTTCTTTTTTTGACGTCACCATGAGGGCAGTTTTAGTTTTTTTGGCTTATTTATCGGGCTCTGGGCCCCGACCCAATGGGTCAAAACTTTGACCCAATTTTTTTCGGAAACTAGGCTAGAATCGCAAACATCAGAGCCTTTGATTGACTATCTAGCACTTGTGGGTCAAAGGTTATGGCCAAAAAGCTTAAAGTTTTACAAAAATGCAAACAGTATGATTTGCCTGAATAAGGCAAATTTTGGTCAACCACAACTTGCCAACCAAACAAACTTGAGAGGAGTTCAAACCCTCTGAAGATGCAGCCAGTCATGTAGATTATTTTGTTGATTTGAATGGTTTTGGACTAAGGTTTTTTGTGGATGACGTCAAAATTGGGATAGGTTTAGGCGTGTTTGACCCCTTCTATCTGGCCTTGGGCCCTAACCTCAAGGCCCAATATTTTGTTTCTTTAAAAGATATTAGGCCGAATTCCGCATCTTTCAGAGCCCTTAAATGACCTTTTAGCGTTTGTGGTTAGGAAGTAATGGTCTTGAAACAACATCAAGGAAAATTGATCCCCTAGGGAAATAACTAACTAATTATAGCATATTTGGTGTAACGTGCCAACCACAAACGCTAGCAGGTCCTTGAAGGTCTCAAAATATGCAGATTTTAGCTTAATTTTATTTTAAAAAGACAAACAAAAATTACCCCTCGGGGTTGAGACCCTGGATCAGGTAACCTGAGCAAAAAAGGCTAACACCCACCCCAACTTATGATGTCACCCAAAAAAATGCAAGTTAAAACTGCCCATTTGTTTTTTAATCGAAATTAGAAGTCTAACCTGATCTTTTGAGGGTTTGACCAACTCTCTAGCCCAATGGTTCTCAATGCTTCACCATCGTCAGCAAACACCAAATTAAGCATTAGCACGGTACGATGCAAAGTACGCACGGAGCTCGTAAAAGAACGAAAGAAAAACTAGCAAAAAATCATAACGGGCTATTCCAGCAACTGTTGAATTAATAAACACTTTGAGGTGGCCAAGTCAAGTAATAAAAATGAACAATGAGCGCTTTAAAACTTTCAGGCCTCAGTCAAAATTGTCAACCTGCATGTTATGGTGCGGGGGTGTACCTTAGAATTTTTTGACTTTTTGTGTTCCGCTGATGATATTGCGTAGATTCCGTCCAATGCCCGCGTCACCACTAAAAGTATTAGTTATGAACAGTCTCTAATGCTCGTTCTCTCACAAAATGTACAGTAAGTGTCACCACAATGTACGTGTCACAAAAAATCTCCTTAAGTTGCTCTAACTGATATGTGAGTCAGGGGTGTGCAAAGTAAAGGTCTGGAGATGCCCAGGGCAACTCCCTGAATTTATGTCCCCCTACCAAATTGTAGTATTGAGGAATATGAAAAATACAAGCATTTGAAATACGTGAAAACTAGTGTTGACGAAAACAAGTTTCTAAAAATTGACTCCAGTCTCGGTGCACCACGTGTTAAGAGGCACACAATAACGTGCATCTAATTACATAATTTTAATATAATGTAATCATTGCAATTTCACACTTTGGATGGCGCCTGCCTTGGTTGCCCGGGGCCGTCACCCCGTTTGCTCCCTCTGCACGGCTGCATGCCTTTGATGTGAATGAAGCTGTGCTGACAACAATATCGCATCACTTTTATACAAACCACTCAAGTAATTCACATTTTCATTACTGTATTTTTTGTTGTTATTTCCCAATCTCTTAAAAAACAATCATAATGCTTTCATTCTCTATGTGTTCGAGTAAAGGTTCTCAATATAAAAACCGTACCAAAATGTATCGTATGGACTGCATTTATTTTCTCTTCTATTGAGTGCTATTGACATAACCTCAGCGATTCTAAAGTCAGTGGAGTTCAGAGAGTAAGTCAAAATAAATTGAAGTAAGGCGAGTAAGTTAAAATGGACAAGGAGATTAAGTTAAAATAAAATGAAGTGCAATGACATCAATATTACTTGATTTTCTTCTCTGTTTCTTAGTTTTTCCTCTAATCTCCCAAATATTTTTCCTACTCGTAATTGGAAACCTGTGACAGAAGTAACAGACATCTGGCTGAATGTTACGTTTCGCCAAAGTTGCAAATAGCTCAGAGATCCTGTGGCCAATTGGCACTTTATATCTTTGAGAACAAGATCTGAGTTGCGTTTCACGAAATTGGCGTTTCATTTGCTTCACCTAAACCAGTGGTTCTTAACCTGGAGTAAATTTACCCCTGGGGGTAAATTTCATCTTCCAAGGGGGTAAATTTACTGAACCATAAATTGCAGCCAATGTAAATTTTTATAAATCTAGCTAAATTGTAACAGCGTGTTAATTTCCTATTTTCAATAAATGAGCACCACGGCGTGTATTGGGGCTAAATCTGGTAATGTTGTTCGATGAAAGGGTAAGATATGTACAAAAGGTTAAGAACCATTGACTTAACTGAGTAATATCTGCTCCCAAAATCTCACAATTCAACTTCACGCACAACAAAAACTTTAGTTCTTCAACGCAGTCCAAAACTGGCTTCAGGCAAGAACATAAAGTTTTCCGTTACTTTGAAACTAAGCTAAGTATCTGTTGAGACAAAACATCTGCATGGTCTTGATCCAAAGTAGAACCGATAGCAAAGTATAGCATCTCGTTACGGGTGAGTACCTCGTACAAAGCCTTTGCCACTATGTGATGGAAACAAATTTTCGAAAGACGGAGGGAAAAATGATCGGTCTTTTTTCAGTTCCTGTAAGAGTAAGCCCAGGCAATCTCTCTTTTGTGCACGTATTTTGTGCATTGAACCGTGAGGAGCACTGACTGGTTCAAGCTTCAGTGCTTTTGATGAACTCATACATTTCCCAGCAAGGTTTTGATATGTTTTGTTGATAAAGCTCAATCCCGAATTTCTTAATAGAACGTGCATGTATAATCAAGACCAAAAAAGGTACATTACTGAAATCAGTAAAACGTTGGCTTTTTGGCACCAGCTTAGTATAAAGTAGGATTTCTCAACCTGCGGGCCCACGGAAGACGTTTTAACGGGTTTCGACCTGGTATTATCAAAATTGAGTACTTTTTGCAATGTGAACCTAAGTAGAATCGAATTAGAAAACGTAGGCAGCTTATGCGCGACGAACGTTTTTATTACGCTCTCTTCGTCATTATGTGTTAGAAATTATTGCGACATCAAAATTTCTGCGTAGCCCAGCACGTTCGGCACAATATACAGTAACTGAAGCGCTATGAGGCAGACAGGCTGCTCTTGTTGCCATGAAAACGAAATCTACAAGCAGGCTTATTAATGTGGAAGATGACCTGATATGTGCATTAGCATGTATTGAGCCATGAATATCTATTCTTTCTAAGAACAAACAGGTCCAGCCTTAACATTGATCGTAGCGCACGTTTTGTTAAAAATATGTTGATTTCTGTCGTGTGCATGTGCAACAGTTGTCGCATTAGAGATTTACAGTCGATGGGCCCCGGACCTTCTGCTTGTTTATTGGTTGCGACACATGCTTGGAAAGGTTGAGAACCCATGGTGTTAAGGGCAGCTCGGATGTTTTAGAAATCTTTCTAGTTTTGTTCAAGTCACACGCTATTCCTTATAACCTTCGCTGAATTCCCCAGGTGTCTCTTCAGCTTAGCCACTGCGCGACATCCCTACTTGATTATTTTATTTCTCGGACTGGTTGTTGACGCCATCCTTGCGATTCGTTCCGCATTCCTTTACGAATGACGTCGATCATTTAAAGGTGGTGTAGCGGGTTTTGTGCACTCTTTTTGCTTTGCAGTTGGGCTGTACGTATCTCGAACAGGTCGAGAGTTGTGTGTATTTCTTGCGCATTTAAAAGATACAAGGTCTTTTTTCTGCATTTACGGCAGCATAAGGCTTCGTCCCTTAATATTTTGGTAAATCACTCTCATGTATTGGTCACCTTCCACGTGTACTGTGATTTCGAATAAAGCTTACAAAGGGCGGATTAACTAATTTATTAAGTTTATCTTGCTGTGGAGCTGGTCAAGCGTCAGAACTTTACATTCCTCGTGTATCTGATTTCCAATGACGATGCTTGATTTCATTTGCAAGGCGAACGTGAAAGTCACGTGACTCGAGGAAGCAGGAAACGAACAGGAAATCCCGAATACAAACTTTGTAACTTCAAATGAAAATTCACGAGGAATCCTTCAAACAGCACTCATTTTCAGGGAAATTTTGAAAGAATTATTTTTATAATACGTACGGCTTTTTATCAATTAAAATACTAGTGAAACGTTTTGATGAAAATATGGATTTTTGAAAACCATGCCGTAGCCTAGTATGCTAATAGTAATTTTACCGTGAAATATCTGGCACTGTGAAGCTTTCCACTCCAAATTTGTGCTGACACATTAGCGTGCACTTCTTATTCATTTATTTTCGTGTTTATCTCAGAAGCAAGGCTTACAACAGATCAGTAGTTGCACTACAACAGACACTCATCATCACGCAAGAGTGCTATATAACAGGTTTTTTTAAGGCATTTTAGGGACCCGATTCGGCTCCCTACACTTTCAAATCGGGTCCCTAGAATCAGAAAAAGTTATCGTCGGGTTACTAAAATCAGAGAAAATCGGGTCCCTATAATCAGAGAAATCGGGTCCATACAGATCCATACCGGGTACATAACATTTTCCTTAAAAAATACCCTGTTCATAATGTCTAAAATTTACAATATGAATAAAGCCATAAACAGATATTCGAACAAGCTGATAAATATTTAAAAATTTTGTTTTGAATAATGAGGTACGTCGCTGAACAAATTCTTAAAATTTGGTTTGAATCAAGGCATCAAATTTCATGATAAAGGTGGCAAACAAATTTTGATGAACGCGTACATTTTGTGAATATAATGCAAACTTTAGTCACGGAAAGGCAACATAATGCACCAATTGTTTTTGTGCAATTAAAAACAAGTTTCTGTTGAACAGCGTATGTGGAGTTGAATTCATCGGAATAAATTATTTTTGTGATCTTCATTGCCACGGATAGATGACACCCAAGGAAACCGAAATATCGTACTTTTTCCAGACGAATGCCATTTGATATAGTTTGTTAATCTTCTTCGATGCATGAACAGACGCGTCGTTTTCGAATCGCTTCGACCGTGTGAACGGGATTGTAC
>Ga0210059_1004319_pt1 | contig 22899 bp, 12 predicted proteins | sample Ectturendosymbi2_FD_188042 | JGI IMG/M metagenome (GOLD analysis project Ga0210059, IMG submission 188042) | Ecteinascidia turbinata endosymbiont from Florida, USA - Sample 2 (SPAdes) (version 2) | ecosystem: Host-associated > Tunicates > Ascidians > Unclassified | place: Key West, Florida...
CGAGACCGTAACCTCCGAGAACGAGACCGAGACCTGGCTCAGATTTCGAGACGAGATCGAGACCGAGACTTTGTCATAAAAGCCGAGACCGAGACCTGGAAGTTCGAGACCGAGACTCTAGACCTCACATTTCTATGATGGTAATTAAAGCTAACTCCTTGAACAATGCAGCAACAAAATATCTGGCATATAGCCAAATATCAAGATAATAAAAATCATCTAAAATTTGTCCAAGCGGCCAAATACTGCAAACGTTTATTTTCACTTTCCTCTTAGGAATTTACAATCTCAAACCTGTGGCCTTCTTTACAAATTCCAAGAAGAAAGGCATGGACATTGAAAATGTTGGCAGCGTTTAGAACAGTGGTTTTCAACCAGGGGGTCGTTTGCCTTTTTTTAGGGGTCGTGAGAGCTTCTAACAAAAATATTCATATTTACTTCTCCATTTTATATTTTTTATGAAACTACTTTTTTGTCGTAACCAAAATAATAGGATCACCAGGCAAAAATGATAGCCTACTTTTTCATTCAAAATTGTTTTAAGTGTGATTATGACCACAACAATACAGAATACTGTTGCGTTTGGCAACCCACGAATAACTTTGTGACGTAAGGATGTGATGTGTTTGTAAATTTTATATCTGATTGCGGCAGCTAAGGGAGTTTTTATTCTAGTATTCAATGAGTTGTGCTGTGGAGTGATTTGTGTACGGCGCGAGTCTCTCTCACTGATGCTGCCATGTGCATGAATTCAACATATGAGTCTTGGTTCAACACAGTCATATCGTACGTTATTTTATAGTCGTTGTGATTTTCTATTGTACAAACACAACTGCATTTCATATGTCTGACTGGAAATTTTCCGAAGGGGGTTGTTAGGTTAAATTGGGTTGCAAAATGGGTCGCCGCATGAAAACGGTTGAAAACCATTGGTTTAGAGGTTCTATGCATTGTCACTCTAAAAATGTTGGTGAGCCAATTGAATATTCGAGGTGTTTGCCGTTGCCATGCTTCAACAAATTTATTTTGACTCACAAAAATTTTAAGTGGTTTGTTCGTTACAACACAAAACCAACCCTTCTATGTAAGGACAGGAGGTGATGCCCTGGTGAAGGTCCCATGTTTTGGTCTCCTACCTAATTTTGAAGTAGGCCTATGTTATTTGAGAAAGTGGAGAAGATTCAAAGCATTACTTTTTATTTTAAAACAAGCACAGTCGATGTACACGATTGTATACAGCCCCAGCAGCACTGGCCAAAACAGCACAGTAAAGTGGTAACTCCCCAGAAAAGTTTGCTTTCCATCATTCAATTTTTCGTCAAGGTGTTTCGTCGTTCGCATCATTTGCCAATGAAACAACAAATTTTTTAAGTTTTTTTACTATCTGCCACTTACCTGTTTCACTATATTCTTTTTATTTTAACACTGAGCATCTGCATTGACACTCAAATTTGTTCGCCACATGTTTCGTGTATTTTGGCTAACAAAGTTTTGCCATTTTTGTAACGTTACAAACACCTTTCCTAATTACTTTTCTCCTCACACGACAAGTAATTGAGTAAGAATTCTCCAAATATTTAGAATTAAGAGATGCTAAATTTAGAGATTTAAAAAAACGAATGTACTACGTTGAATTTCAAAAAGCAAAATTGTAATTAATTTTTCATCCATCCAAACTTGCTCACTCTGTCGAAAACAAGTTTTAAAAATGTTGCTCGTGATTCTGCTGTTGACGCAAAGAAAAAAATATTTAGACCTATTAGAAAATAGACTTTTTTGACAAAAATTAGGTTTACACTTTGAACCAGCGAGGTAATATCCCACCGCATGCTCTACTGCAGTGGCGTAGCGATGTTAATGTCGCATGTATGTATGGCTAAATAAATAGCATAGCTGGCGCATGCTAGGCTGTGGTTCAGCAGGAAAGTTTTATTTTTTGTCATTACTTGTGAATCAATCGGATTCGACGTGTTTTCCATGGCAACAACAAAGTGCACAGGGCTAACGAAGCCCTGAAGCATCTTGGGTTTGCTTTTTTGTCTTATTTAGGGCAAGGTGCTCATAGTTTGTCAGTTTTTTTACAACTGCGGCAGATCTTTTGCAGGTAACCACTTCCTTCGTATTGACGATTTTTTTCTCTGATAAAAAAAAGTATTAGATGTTTTGACAGGCATTGTTAGGATGCAGCATGCTGCAGTAGAATGAGCGAAGTTCGGTAATGCCGGTGCAGTTGACTAGCAGTGAAATGGTGTAGGGCCTTCCCGCTGATTTTATGGCTCTATGTATAATTTCTAGATTTGCTATTTTGTAGTGTCAAGTGTTTATATTTTCAATTTTTTCATTATTTCCATATTTTTACGTTAAACTGATATTCACAACTGTTCCAAATTTCTGTTTTTGCTAACGCACTTAGAATTTTCACAACACCGCATGTCGGTCAGAAAACGCAGAAGGGCCGTAAAGGCCATAGCAGAAGGATACGTCAAAGTGACTGATCAGCCATGACGCATTATTTGCTCTCTGTATAAAGCTCTTTTGAACAAAACGTTTCCTCAAGAGAGTTCCGAAGCATTTTTGAACTTAAAAAAGTCTGCATTACTGAGAACAAAAAAAAATTCACCAACGTGTTTTAACAGAGTGCTTTGAAAAGCACTTCGAAGAAAAACATAGTTTCATTTGGTTTCTCAAAAAAGAAACTTTTTGGCACTCTCCCACCTCTTTTCAATAAGCCTATGGGTTTCATAACAAAACTCTTGGAAAAACAGTTGAAAGATAGTCCTTAGCAAAGTACTCCCAGCCTCTCGTTGCAGAGATTATGCGCTGCGGTTTCATTGGTACATGCACATTTTTTATTGAATTCGGTATAAACTTTAAACGGGGTAGGTGGCAAATTGTTTTCTGCATCTCGCAAACAACATAACAACAAAGAAAGCTTAGCAACTGACCTCTTTGAACGGCTAAATTTTGAACAATTTTAAAACCGTTTTTTTAAGTAACTCCTTGCAAAACTTCACAAAAAATAACCTATGCAAAGTCTCGAGACGAAGAGCTCGAGACCGAGACCGAAATCCTTCGAGACCGAGACTTTAAGAAACGGGTCTCGAGACGCGTCTCGAGACCGAGACCAAGTCTCGAGACTCCATCACTGAAACTAAGAACCACTACTCTAAGGTATCAGACCCAAACGCGCTTTTGTGATTTTCTTGGTGTTGCCCTTTTCTTTGCCTCCTTGGGATAAGAGTTTTGTGGCTGCCAGTTGACAAAGCGACTTTTGCTTACTATTCAAGCTCATTAAGGTCTTTTCTGATTTGCTTAGCATGAGAGAAGTGCAAGCTTGCGCAAGTATTTAACAGTAATCTGATTTCTGAATTACTTTGAAAGAAAATTTAAATGGAAAAATCGCATCTAAAAATATCAAAGGAGCTTTACGAAAAAGAATCGTTAACACAACTGCAGTATTGTTCAGAAGAAGCAACTATGTTTTTATTGTAAGATAAGTTTGCTAGCCCTACACAATGTGTAGGGTGTAGTTCACATAGGTCTTATCTGCAGTGCAACTTTTATGCTTTGACCAGGTGCATTTCAAACACAAACAGTCACAAGTTCCTTCGCCTGATTTACACGTAACAATCGGTACAATTCAGCAAATACAGTACATAGCCAACGTGCTGTGAGAATATCGACACAATAGTGGACATGCGGCTCGTCCAATGGTCATGTTGCGATTCATAGAAACTCGTTGCAAGACCCTTGCGTTATCAACAAGGAATCTGAATAGGTGAAAAAAATTACATTTCACGAATAATTGAGGCATAAAATTTTGATGAATAATTGTCGAAATGATCATATACCGGTGTCGGCAATTGACTCTATGCGCACGCAGGGGCGGATCCAGCTCGTAAGGTAAGGATGGGGGGCGATTTCAGTACTATTTGGCAGTCAAGTCTCCAAATGTCTTTCCGAATTGTACAAAATCATGGTGAATAATGTTACTTTCGTAAGTTTTAGGGGTGGCGATCGCCCCAATCGCCCCCCCTGGATCAACCCCTGTGTGTACCACAATTTTTTGAAGGCCCCCTTGGAACATGAGGCCCAAGGCTTAAGCTTATATAACCTATAGGTAAATCCGGCCCTGGTGGTACGTGTACCGGCACTAGTGGTACGCGAAGGTTTTCCAGGTGGTACGTGAAAAACTTCCATATTTTCACACAAGCCTGGATTCACAACCTTCTAGTTTACGTATTGGGCTTTGTTTCTGTTCTTGTACCCCACTATACCTACTGCATCGCACCATGACAACTTCCGATGTGCTGCTAGCAAAGTTACGCCACGCATCGGCCAATTGGTGTAAAGTAAACAAAAACAAAAATCTCATTAAATTTAGTTGTGGTCTCTTTTGTTGTTATTTTAATGTATGCTACTCTTCTGAATAAACTAAGATTCGATCAAATTAATTATTCTGGAAGAAGTGGTACGCGTTGACAATTCGGGGTGCCCGAATGGTATGAGATCGTAAAAACGTTGGGAACCGCTGGCCTAGTTGTATATGTCCATAAGTTAGACTTACACCTTATGAACAGATTTTGTGTAATGATTGTTGTGAAAAAATGTATTATGTCTACTGTCTAGCCCAGACAGTCTCCTCGTATTTTGTACTATATAAGCACATAGAAGCAATACATTTGGTGCTTAAAACCAAAATTACACATTTGCGCAGCCTGTTGTTCCGACAGGAAAATGGAGATAATAGTGTAGTTTGAAGGGTTTATTTAGCAATAACTGCTAAGCTTCACCCAACGGTGATGTTGCGTCCGCGCAATCCCCTTGGTCTATATTAGTCAACATTTATATCCTATTTGAGATAAAAATGTTATTAATCCAAACGTCTGCCATGCACCAGGAGATTAACAAGTCTAGATATCAGAAAGGTTCATGCATGCGTATAAGCACTATGCGCATGCTTTTCAAGCAAAATTATCTTAAGCGCTAATGAAAGAAAACGTTCATCTCGGCGCATTGTTTTGATCGCGCCTCAGCTTTGTTCCTTCGGTATCAATGTTTTATTAACTGAACGACAGGCTTGATTTCCTGCAAATTTTTGTCAACATTTGCATTTCATTACAACATCTCTAAATAATCGTCTTTAATTAAATGACAGTGTTAAGATCCAATTCCTTTTGATTGTTTCGTTGACCGATCATAGCAACAAAACGAGTTATGCTGACGGCAAATGGGTTTGCAAAATGACTTGTGCCGCCCTGTTCAAAGAAGATCAGCCTTGGTACAGAGTAAACATAGAGGAAGTCGGAGAGAATAATGTCTCTGTGAAATATATCGATTTCGGAAATTTGGCCACGATTCCCAAGAAGTTCTTAAGAAAGCTGCCGGCTTCCTTTGGAAAGCTTTCCTGCTCTGGAAGGACTTGTGTCCCCAACAAGGTGAGGATAAAGATCTCACAAGACTTGTTCAGCAGTTCATATCGGTTCCACTGGATGCAAAGTTTCTGTCCGTATCAAGTGAAAATGTGTGCACTGAGACAGGGCCTCAACCAACTGTTATTTTCGTGGGTGGCAAAATGATGTAACTCGTTGCTTCACCATACAAATACATACTTTTGTGAAAATTTCGGGGGGGTCAATTGCCTCCTCCCTCTGGTTGCGGCCCTGCACTGTCAAATTACCATCTTTACCAAACTCTCTGATTGTAGAAAAGCAAGCTGAGTAGCTGAGTACGTCATGTGATGGTGGCGTGATTCAATATGCATTGAATCACGAACGGTGAAGACTTTCGCAATGGTTCTGTCCTTTTGTGGATCCGAAATGTGAACTGGTCCAATGTTTTCTTGTGAAACTGCAGTAGTGATATCAAGATCCCAAATTGTTTCTACAATGAGTTATTTGCGTTTTATCTTAATCGGAACACATGTTGACAAATATGAACGAACAGAATCAGATTAACAGACGCTCAAGGCCGTTGAGTTTTATAAGTACTACTGAATGACTGTTACAGTGATATTCTTCTATTAGCATACGTCCCCAAACGCAACAAGAATGTGCTCATGGTGTCATATTCACAATCTTCCATTTCAATCACGGACTGCCACAAAAAAACTACAGTTATCACAGACTACAATAAGCATAATAGAGGAGTTGATACTCTTAATGAAAACTGTGAAGGATTTAGTTGCTTGAGGAAAACAAATGGTTGGCCAGTGGTCATCAACTGCACTATGATAAATGTTGCAATTAACAACGCTTTTATCGTAATGAGAGGTAGTGGAACAAGTGACCAAAAATGACTTTCTCAGGCAACTAACTTTTCAGCTTGCAAAACCATATGTCAGCAACCGAAAATTGAGAGGTGAAACAAAGTTACTTGCTGAAAAGTTGGGCTTTGTTGATGCTGCTTCAAACACCATGAATCACACATTTCAAGGCATCAGACGGGGAAGATGCTATAGATTTGCAAAGCATACTCTCCTTGCTTGCATGATCTGCAGCCAACGTGTTTGCCCGCAACACAGAAAAATACCAAAAACACATATTGCCTGGAATGTTGAACAATTTGTGGTTGCATTAGTCTGCATGTTTGTGTGGTTTTGTGTTTGAAATACAAGCTCCGTTTGTTGAAAATTTTCTTGTACTTCCGCTAAGAGCTTTACAAGCTGAAACTACGCTGTGGGTAGGAAGCAGATTCTGGATTTCAGATTCAAGATTGTAATGCTTTTTCAAACTCAAAGTAACCATATGCCTATTATCAATGGATTGCGCAGCACCATCAATCGATTGCAGCCATGGGCGTCGGGAGGGGAGACAGAGGGACCTTGGCCCTCCCTGTATTTTGAAAACTTTAGCAAAAAAAGGTTGTTGTCTCAGTTTTGAGTGGGAAAAAAACAATTTCACCACTTTTGTCTCCCTCCTGGAAAAAATCCTTCCGACGCCCATGATTGCAGGGTGAGAGTGATCAATGGTGCATATCGATCATAAGAGGACAAAACATATATAGCCCTACATTGAAAACAATGCATTAGCACTCAAGAACACAAGAAAATGGCATGTTGCCAATTGTCAGCATATGTTCCGATTAAGTTACCCAAAATAACAAGTATTCGGTGTGTCCCGGCGGAGAATCGAAACCAGCCTACTAACTTTGGTGGCGCGTACTCAACCAATTGAAACATTTAGCCGGTTTGGACTGGATATTAAACGCAAAATAAAATCCTTGTGCAGTTTCATAAGTATTGTGTATTTGAAAAAGTACAATGGCGAGCATTGGTGGTAAGCAGGGTTTTTAAAGATTTAGCTTGGGTGACCGCTAGCCAATTTGGAGAGACTGTTGTCTGAAATTATTTACCGTAAAGTTTGTGGTACGCCACTTTCAGTAACTGTATGATGCATATTGGGGAAGATTTGAATGCAGTCAACGCAGCAACAGTTTTCACTTTAAACATGGAATACGTTCAGCTTTCAGAAAAGAACAACTCTCAAAGTGTGCATGAAGCAAAGTATCAGTGCTTCAAATTTAGAACAGCCTCCAAAAAGACTATGTGCAGATATGTTGGCAGTACCAGGATGAACAAAACAGCGAAAAGGATACTTTGTTAGGCTATTTGATAAAAAATACTTGGAACTTGGCTTTACTGTAGCTCAGCACAAACGTAAAACCCTCTGTTGAAGATTTTCTAGCGACGGTTTGTTGAAGATTTTCTAGCGACGGTTAATTGTGCCATTTTTCCTCTGTTGAAGATTTTCTAGCGACGGTTTGTTGAAGATTTTCTAGCGACGGTTAATTGTGCCATTTTTCTTTGTTTCGTGTGTGATATGGGAAAAGAAGATTTCAAGGAAGAATTTCTATGTTGCATTAACGTTCCAGGACAGAATACCGGATGAGAGATATTTAGACTTATTAAAGAAGACTTTAGTGAAAAAGAGATACACTGGGAAAACTGTGTCGCAGTGTGCACAGATGACTTTGCAAGCATGACTGATTGCCGCCTTGGTGTAAGTTGCAATAATTCAAATCAGATTGAATGTTTCTTTAAAGCAGTGGATTTGAAAAGAACATTGGAATTGAATTCCACTCGAGAATAATTTTAAACGAACAATGGATTGTCCAGTAACTCGGGCTAGTATGAATGAGCTTAGCACACAGAGCACTAACTGATGTTGTCATTTGTATACGATGTTTTATTCGCAACAATGCAGGAATTCTCATGAGAACTTTTCATTCATTGTTACATAACTAACGTCACAGATCAACGGCAGTTCCAGCAAAAATGAGAGCAAATGAAAATTTTAGTGACGCAAGCCTCGAACGGTTGCATTCAGTGTCAGTCAGCATAAATCGCGTGATGAGCCCGAGTGGTCCTGTTGCCCTGGACTCGCCTCTGGGTTAAATACAAGTCGAGCATTATGACAACCTGGGCTTGTTTCGACGCTTGGCTTTGTTCGCCAGCGCTTCCCTCGATTCCGAGCGTGCAGCAAAAGAATAATTTTGCAAGTACTGTCATGCATGCCAAGTGTGCCGGTGTTACTTTACATGAATTGGTCGATGTTGAAGACGTTTTTGAAATCAACGTCATGGGTGTATTCGCTCGAACTAGTAGATGATGAATCTCCCAAAAAAACGGTGCAGATGAGTCGTAAAACGTATGGAAGAACCAAGTGTGCCAATTTCCTCTGATGACACTTTAATTATATAATCAACTTTTTCAAATACTGCCAACGATACAAGCGCTCGCGTTGCCGTGAGTGTCAGACTGGGAATTCTCGCCATGTGCGTATATGTGATTTTCAATTGAAAAACACTTGTGTTGGATGTGTTTTTAAACAATGAAAGTGATGTTTTTCACGAGTTGCAGCAACAAGATATTGAAGTACCGCACGACAATTTTTTTTAACCGTATTGTAGCACGTTTGATTGTGAAAGTTATTTCGACAAAAGCAATTTGCCTGACGCTGGTGAGAAGTCGTTTTGGGTGGCGCCCCATGTGCCTTGCTCTGTTTTTGTTTTTCTAACGAGCCCAACTTTGAACAACCCAAAAACTTCATAAACCACAGCCCGCAGCGCTTAGTTCACGAGAAAATGCATTATCTAGAAAACATTGCTGACGCTGCTTTTGAGATTTTGAAAGAAAATTCCAAAACGTTTCTGATCAACACAAACCGGACGACAAGCAACATCAAAGTCGTGAAAGGTGGATTTGTTGTTTAAAGAACTGCAGCTCGCCTGCGCTCGCACGCACTGAGCTAAAGAGAGCTCCCGATAGCTTTCGTGCTATCAGGGATGTTATACTTAGCGCGCAGCGAGCATGTAGTGGCATTGCGCTACTACAGTTGCTTACCTGCGTTTATTGCGCTGTCACATTTCTTGGACAGGGTAGACGATGATTTGGGTCACATTTCAGCCACAAACATCCTCACTGCCACTATCACGAATAACTGATTTGTTTTGTAAAGTTTGAAACGTTCTTACACACATGAGGCAAGCTCTCTGTGGAGAAGAGCACACCAATCTAAGGGCACTAGTTACGAAACGTCAACTGTGAAGCAATATTTACCTTCCAGCCAACAAGTGCTCTGTTTAGAACCTTAGATATTAGGTTCGTTAAACAAATGTCCAGTTTGAACTATGGAAAATGATGTGGTGCCTTGAAGTAATCAGGACTATAAGCAAAACAGATGTTCAGAAAGTAAAATTTTCTTTCTCAGCCAAGACAATGCACTGTGCTAATATCCCGAATCAGGTGGGGGGTCGGGCGCACACGACTAATTCCACGCAATTTCTGACATCTAGCCAAATCTCGGTAGATAGTCTCACTGAGACTCACTCACTTAAAAGTAATGAAATGAAAGAATAAAAAAAGTAATAAAAAAACATTTTATTCCGAAACAAGCATGATGGATCGTGGTATGTTGGGCGCCAGGGGGAAGCTTCTGGGAGCTACGTTCATATCCTGCGTCAGGCCAAGACTTGACCAGCAATAAACTGTGGTCATGTCAAGGCAAGAAACACTGGCAAAATTTAAGATGATTTTTAGATATGTCCTGTTTGACGACGTAACACGATTTGTAAATTCTCAAAGTGCCATTCTCTAATGTTAATGCGAAAAACTGCGTAATTTCCTCGTTAAATTTCTTTTGTTTCAGATCTGTCCACTGACAAACACATTAAATCCAGAATCCGCAACCTACTACATACCATCCCGGAGATTTGCGTGATGGGCCTATATCACTGAGATCCAAAACACGGTTTATTACCGTCGCACGTTTAAGTATTGTTTGTGATCAAGTCATTGTAATTTCCATTTAGGCAAGATGATTTCGTGCATTCAGTGACTTCTGAGTAAAAACAAATACATTGCACTGCGCTACAGCCGGATCAATTACAGGTTTAATTCAAGTGTTGGACCTTTGATTGAAAATGCTGATGTTGGCTATCCGTAAAATGCAATAGGAAATGAAGGAATGCATTTTCCCCATTTAAACTATAGAGTCAATCTGCTGATTTGCAAGCAAATTTATTATTTACCTCTATTACAGTTTCTTCCACTGTATCCAGGAAAGCATGTGCAAGTGTAGCTGTTGAGAAAATTGGTACAAAATCCATGTAGACACGGCGAACTCGAACATTCGTTGATGGCTGCAATGGCACAATTAGAACGTGAAGTTTGAAAAGCAAGTTTGTGTTAAAAACCTTGCCACTTTACCTTTATCGCAATTTGTTCCAGTATATCCAGGAGAGCATGTGCAATTGTAGCTGTTGATTAAATCATTACAAGTTCCATGTAGACACGGCGAACTCGAACATTCGTTGATGTCTGTAATGATACCATTAGCACTTGAAGTTTGAAAAACAAGTTTATTTGCGTTGAAGGCTTTGCCACTTTACTTGTATTACATCTTGCTCCACTGTATCCAGGAGAGCATGTGCAATTGTAGCTGTTGATTAAATTGTTACATGTTCCATGTAAACACGGCGAACTCGAACATTCGTTGATGTCTACAAAGATGGCATTAGCAAAGGACGCTTAAAAGTTAAGTTTATTTGCGAAAGTTTTGCCATCTTACCTATGGTGCATCTTCTGCCACTGTACCCAGGTAAGCATGAACAAGAGTAGCTGTTAACCAAATCGACGCACGTGCCGTGAAGGCATGACGAGCTCAAGCAATCGTTTATATCTGAGCAGAAGGGAGCATCAATATTTTTAAAAGGGCAGTTTGCAAGCTTACACGAACACCCATGTTTTTGCATCACACAGTTAAAATCAAAGTAACTTTCAACTTGCTTTGCGAACATGTTGATCCTGTGAATCCGGCTTTGCAGCGACAGGTGTGGCCATTGTAATGGTTCGAACAAGAACTGGTTCCGTGTTGTGAACAAGTATTGGCATAATGGCATTGATCTGTGATCGCACAACCGGAGTTAAAACCATGCATTTTTGCTTCCCGTCAATTTTAAGATTTTGTGCATGACAAAAGATTATCATTCAGGATCTCAACAAGACAATGCAATTATAGTGACTTGCTCCAACAGTTGAAGGGTACACAGGCAAAGCACCAGTCGATCATGCTGATTTGGCGGTTACGATTGTTCGTGTATTGCGCCGGAGGCTGGAAAAAAGTTTTCACCGAAGGCTGGAATAAAACGTTTTACCGAAGATGGAAGCAATTTTCATGAAAGACTGAAAAAATGAGTTTGCAACGGGCAGGGTTGCAGGCTCAAAGAGATTTGGCAAAGCCACGGAAACAGTTGAAAACACTTTGTGACAGAACCTTTACGTAACATTTAGCATGGTTAAATAAAATACGTACTTACGATAGCTCCATGATATTCTCTCTGCAATTGAAAAAATGATGGTGCGTAAAACGAAACTACACTTTATCTAGCAAACTAATGTAAAAATTTATCTTTGCCAATCGTAATCCCTTGCAGATAGATATGTAACGAACTAATAACATTGTGCAGCTGTTATTGGCTTAGTTTGCAATGAGACGAAATCAGTGCGAAAATAGGAACCAGGAACCACTAGTTGTTTCCCACTGTCTTCATCGTTTGAGCCAAACAATAGCTTTTACATTTTCATAATTGCAGCGTTCAACTTCAGATTATGCTTAGTAATGCATTGCGTCACAAACGTTTTCATGGAATATTTGAAATCCAGTCAACAAGTGGTAAAGGCAAATTCTTTGTTCGTGAATATCCAATAATTCTGTGCCAAAGATCATCTTTGGCAAATCGCTTCAATAACATTCTTTTTCACTTTTCATACACATTTCAGTTTTTGTACACGTTGCTAGTAGGAAAAGTGCCCATTCTGTTTCGTGGTTAAAATCTCAGGGGCACTAGTTAATGATTTCCCTAATCAGGGAGTTTTAATTAAATCTGCATTAAGCAGATGTGTTCTAAAAAATTGTAAAGTTGTTTGAGCTACGAAAAACATTTTATAAAAACATTTTATACGCTTAAAAACATTTAAATAAATTGTATTTTCTTCAGTTAAATGGCAGAAGCAGACATTGTTTTCAGTTCATGACTGAAGTAACGTATGCCCTCGGGAATCTTGACCTACGCTTCGATGAATGGCGCTACTCCAGCCTGATGGCGCTAACTACGCGCCAGGCGTGATTTCTGACCCGCCAACCATTCAGACAAAAAACATTCTACTTCTGAAATCTACACTCTCAACGTGTCGATTTTCTGAGTATGTTATACTTACGTGATTGATAAGAAGGCAGGTAATCACGTCAAAGTCTTAGTGCAGGTCTTGTTAGGTTGACTCGGAATTCGTTTTTATTGTGAACAGATCCGTCTGTTCGAGGGTAATTGCTATGATTTTTTGCCCAAAATTAAAAGTAATCATTCTTATTGGAAATACGTATGTTGAAAATATATTACACTTTGTGACGTATGTCCTTCAATGACATATTGGGAACTCAAAATTTGCATCATTATGCTGTAACAAATCGCTTTATGACATCAGCAAGCTTGAAATTTCAAAGAAAATTGATTTGAGCATCTTTAATTCCAAGAATTTCAAAAGAAGCGGTTAGACATAGGAAAAGAACAACTATCATTTTAAGGGCAGCGGAAGTAACTTGAGTGGCTTTTGAGGCATTTTCGGCCAATGGCGCCAGAGTGTCAATGAAGACATCGTAAGATGCAAACTTTCGTTTATATTTTTATTAAAAAGGCACGTAATCTTGCATTTGAAATTTTGAGTGGTAGTTTGACGCCAGAACTACGTCCACGCTACGTTTCACATGAAAATCCGCATCAAACATGTTTTCATTGACTCTCTATCGGAATTGGCTGGCGAGTTACGGCCGAAAATTGCCTCTAAAATCACAGCATTGGCTTTAGCGGTTCTTAAAAGAAAGAAACGTAATGATGAAACAAACCTCCTTAAGCGATAGAGATAGAATACTTTTGTTCTTTAACGTCTTCCCCCATACGCAAAGGAGTATAATTTTAAGCACACGTGGCACTAGCAAAGACCACATAGATACGTGACAGACCACGAGCACAAATATGGGACACTACTAAAGTGCATACGTATAGGTGGCGCCAACACGGTTGCAATGATGCTTTGCACCGCTGCGTAGTGCTGTAATTGTGGTACGTTCCAAGTATCGACCGATTCGCACAATGTATAGGGGAATGAGAGGCTACGAGGGATCATGGGTCATTTGGACTGCAGACCTCCCCAAGGCAAAGCTATGTGCAAGGGAAGAGTTGATCAACAGAAGTAAATAAACGTCTGTTACTGTGAGTATAAGGTTGATACGCACAATGAGTTTATGCGATAAATGGAAGCAGCATGCGAAGCAGGCAACGTTAAGCCCCCAGAAGAAAATGGTTTAAGTTTGCCACATAAAATGTTTGCAGATTTCGCGTACATTGTAAATGTTGGTAATTGCTAAAGATGGAAATGTATCAAGACAGATAAGGCAGCTCTGCAGTCTGTGTCACGTACTAACAGCAGTATGGAATCAATGCACGTGTTTAATGGACACTAACAAAATAGGAAAAATACCAACAATGTTTCAACTACCTGAGTAACATATTTTATAATGGGTTGAAAAATACGCGCAACACGTTTTTTTTACATCTGAAAGAGTTTGTGATTATATCTTCATTGCACTGTACTTGAACATCTTTGTACCTGAGTTTTTCGTACCTGTACTTCAACGTATTCGTACTATTCGCATGTAAATAATATTCGTAGCTGTACTTCAACACCTTCGTACGTGCTTTCGGTAACGTGACGCAAATTGCTAAATTTATTTTGCCTCGCACCACCGGGCTGAACATTTGTGGTGAGGATGAAATGATAGTTGAATGTAGCTGGTAACTGAGATTTATTATATCCGTACATGCACGTGTCTGCTTCAAAAAGAGAGTAAACAATCCATGAAAATACAAGAGACAGCTTCAAGAGCTGACGAGCTGGCCGACTTCAGCGTGAGTGCTTTTATATCGTTCGTTGTAAGAACATTGAGGAGTTGTACATTAGCTGTTGCTTTGAGAGTGTGAAAGTGGGGCATTTAAAGTACAGACAGACATGGACTTGTAACGTGTTTCAGAAAGACACTCTGCATTTTGAACTGCCGGCGTCCTTGTTCATTGGTATATTGTAGATACTGCAGAACAATTTTCCATTCAATCTTTCATCCTCACTCCAACTAGTATGAGACCGATTAATAAAAACACAATATGCGACAAGACAAATGGGTCATTTATAACACACCCAGTTTCAAATAAAATTTGCCAATGTTAAGAAATCAAATTTTTAAACATAGTTGCATTGAAATCAGCAAACCTGCATAAGACATTAACTAGTTCAAACATACATTTGCACAGGGGCGGATCCAGGGAGGGCGATTGGGGCGATCGGCCCCCTAAGACTTACGAAAGTAACTTCATTCCTTATGACTTTGTGCAATTCGGAAAACAGCATTCGCGATATAAGGCGATTTTGCCACCCATTGTTTTGTCACTGCAGTATTGTGAAGTATACTTCAACTCTCTCATAGTAGTGAACGCGTAATGAGACTTGACTACCAAATATTACTGAAATCCTCCCCCCATAACCTTACTGGCTGGATCCGTCCCTTCTCTTGCAACCAAAGCTACAGGCCATTGCCTTTGATATAGTTGTCAGAACTTCACGAGCTAAAACCTGCCTCCAGACTCAACACTTTTGAAACTTCTCGTGCATGGCGGCACATCGCAAACCGCTGCGTAAGTCTCGTCTGGCAGATGTTTAGATATTTAAAATTTCAAATACAGGGAAAGGACTTTCCCGTCGCCACCCACATCATGCATATTGGACGAAAGGTCTCTTCATTTCTAACCAAGATTTACGTCCATGAGCATTTCCACGTTATTTGAGAAAATAAATGTTTGAAGTAAATTATCTTTCATGTCAAAAAAACAAAAGCTTTTTGAACGTTTTCACTCTCACCTGACTTATACACTTCTATTATGAACTTGTTTTAGCCGTTCGTATTCGTATAACATTTTCTCAATCAGGCCCTAATGATCTGCTAATTTACGAACTTTGTTTGGCATTTAGCCCGGGCCGGATTTAACTGATGCGAGGCCCTACGCTAATCCACTTGTGAGGTCCCCTCTCCCATTGTTGCGAGGAAAAAATGGAAAGCGTTAAATCTATATGCCAAAATCCGAAAGTAACTCTCTGAAAGTACGGTTAGCAAAAATTATAAATCATTACTGGAGTGCCCACGATCATTGCGTTTGTTGCTGCCTTCGACGCAAAAGTGTTGAATTGCAGGGAATTGTTGAATTCCTACTAAGCTGGCGGGAACAAAATTATTTAACTGCCACAGGCAAACCAACCAAAATCGCCACAATTGAAATATTTAATAAAACACATGCTCTACGTTTTTTCAAGAATCAAAAGTTTTTTTTCTTACCTGTGTTCAAAAAAAAAGCAAACACACTGCACCTGTATAGGATGTGTGGCGCCATGAAGACTTTAAAGCACAGCGTGAGCACGACGTTGCAACTCGCTTACCACGCCCACGACTGTAAAAATCTCACACACACGAGCCAAATAGGCCTGTGTCACTTTAAACTTACTCAAATGGTTGTAACTGTTAGGTTCACCATTCTGAAAATTTGATAAAATCTTTACTGGTTTATAGTGTTTCATATTGAAATTTGGAAGGCCTGAGCTCACCAATGCCCGCCGTGGCGACTGGTTTAAATTTTGCTTATGCTGTCATTACTGAAATACGTATAAAGAAATAAAAAGCTACAATCATCGAATCAAGTAAGGCTGAACATAACACAGTAAACAGTTAAATAGTTTTGTCCTAGCCTTCATAACAAAATTATCTAAGAATTCATTGCAAATTGTTTGCCTAAGTTTGTCACTTTGGACAACCTCTCCTGGAACATTGCGACTGTTCAATTCATTTTTAATTCTTTTGAATCTTGAAAAGGATCTTTCGCCTGAGCAGTTAGTGACCGTCAAGCAAATGAAAAAAGCTCTGAGTGGTTGCATAAACTTAGAATTACTAATCTAAGCCATCAGACCCAAACGCGCTTTTGTCATTTTCTAGCTGTTGCCCTATTCTTTGTTTCTTTGGGGAAGAGTTCTGCGGTTGCCAGTTGGCAAAACGTCTTTTGCTTGCTATTCAATATCATCAAGATCTTCTCTGACTTGCTTAGCATGGAAGCAGTACAAACTTGCGCAAGTACTCAAAGGCGATCTGATTTCTGAATGAATTTACTGAAGAAAATTAAAATGGAAAAAAAATCACATATATAAGTACCAATCGAACTTTACGCGATACAAACGCTGACAAAACTACTGTCTTGCTCAGTCACCTACGAAATAACTATGGTTTTATTGCAAGGCACTGCTGCTAACCGTACACATAGCTCTTATCTGCAGAACAATCTTGCAGGTGCAGCAATGTAACTAGAGGTTTGAGTCACGGGGAAACCTAGCTGTAGGAAGCCCACCGGCTAACACTAAGAAAATAGTTGAGAAACAATAGAAAAACCAGTATTGAACGGCTAACCCGGAATCACTGGAAAACACTCCAAAAAACGCAAAAAAAACAACAATCTACTGAAGCCAAATGAATAGTAAATACCGATATACAAGGTAGGTAGGGGCTCGGTTTTTACATTTAACTTGGCAGGAGGGGGGGGCGGTTCGCACCCCTGCCGCCCCTCAGTCATGCCACTAGATCAGGTGCATTACAAACATGAACAGCCACAACTTCTTTTGATAGAGTCACACGTACGATCAGTACGATTCAGCAAACGCAGGACGCAGCCAGCGTGCTTTGAGTATATCTACACGGCAGTTGGTATGCAGCTTGAGCAACCGTCATAGTGAGATTCATGGAAACTCGTTGAAAGACTTGGCGTTATAACCACGAAAGATGAATAAAACTAAATTTCGTGAATAATAATTAAGACACAAATTTTTGACGAAGTAATCTAAATGACCATATACCGGCCATTGACTCTATGCGTCCCACAGTTTTCTGAGGCCCCTTGGATCTTGAGACCCTATAGGCTTAAGCCTATATAGCCCATAGGTAAATCCGGCACTGCATTTAGCAAATAACTAAATCAGCTTTGAATTTTTCACCGCAAGCAAGGAAACCACGTTATGCTGTAAAATTCACCGAAAATGATTTCACTGCAGCAATGCCTGCCCACTGACTATAAAGTAACAAACTCAACCTTAATGGACGTTTTACCAACAGCACAAAACCACCTCAAAATTTGCTGCTCTAGGAACTGTTTTCCCACCATTTGTGACACCCTTCCGAATGATCTTGTTTGATTGTAAAACTTAAAATGCAATTATGACAAGTTAATTCATCCATCTTCTTAAGCATAGTCCGTATATGGTGATACTGATGCCTTCAACTCCAAAAAGACAGAGTTTACAATATTAAAACAGCCGCTTGAAAATTCTGAAACAGCTACAAAAACAAATGTAACTTAAGTGGGATGTTACTTCAGTTTTGGACAAAAAAACTGTTAAATTCAGATTTTACACCGTTTTTTTTATTATTAATAAACGTAACTCTAAAAACCTGAAATAATATTTTGAAGCTAAACTACGCAAGTTTGTAGCAACCAGTTGCAACTAAAAAAAATTTTTATATTCAAAAGTCTTTGATACGAATCGTAATGCACTTCAATGTTGCTTTATAATCAGGAGACCTGAGAAAAAAAATTAACCACCTTACGCACCTCTCCGTAAAACACTGATGTTCGTTGTCCTACAATTGAGCTTTTGCGCTTCAGTTTCGGGAAAAATGCAAAATCTTTACAAATAACAGTTGGAGCTGCGCTGTGATACAGAATGTTTCATTTAATTATACGGATTGAATTTTTAAATCTTTCTTTCGCTGTCGACGCTTAACAGATACTACCGTGTACGATTTCCTCGCGAGAAACTGTTTATATATTGTGAGCTTTAGATCAAGTGGACGTCCCTTCAAGATTATGGGAAGGATTAAGAAAAACTGCTAACAACGGTCCGGAATTATAAACAACTCCCGTTTCACGAAAATGAAACCCAAGCAAATCTTTATACTCACAGCAGATTCAGTGTGGCCATGAACTTCTGTGACTTCTTCAAAGCTGCATTGCTCTCCATAACACTCTTCATACAAACTTCGCTTCGATATTCTTAAGAAAGCTGAAGATGCTTTTTCAGTCAAAAAAACTGAAATAAAAGTTGGACATTGAAGCCCTTATGGTTTTAATTTTTTCTTAAAACTACAATTCGGGTTGAGTGCAAGTTTATCTTATCAGTTTCTTAGCACTGTTCCTGAAATTCGCCTGACATGATTAGCATTGAGTATCGCACGGAATTGTACTTCGGCTTGATTGCCCTAATGGCACGTCAGATGTTAAATTTGGAGGATTACAGGTGCCTTCAAGTGGTCCTCCCTGTTGTGGCATTTCTGAAATACGTCTTATACCTGTCGCTTTAAGACCAACCACTGCTATTCGCGCTGGATGTGTTCGGCACGGGTTGGGTAGGAAAACGCCCTTTTCAAGGCGTGGCAGCATCCCTGCTGCCAAACATGACCGAAGACCCAGCGTGGTGCAGCTGAACATCGAGGGGCTCACCGCAAGTAAGATCAGTGTGAGTGAGCAGCTAGACTGCAAGAATAAGGCACTCGTCATCGTCCTTCAGGAGACTCACTGTACTACTGCAGACAAGCCAATGATTACAAACTTCTTACCAGCTGGGTCTGTCCTGAGCAGGAAACACGGCCTTGCCACATTTGTTCACGAGCATTTGGAATTCAAACTGGTCGACCGGACTCTAGAGCAATCACAGAGTGAGTGGTTGCACGTATCAATCAATCAATCGATCAATTGTATATTTCGGGAGATGTGGAAAAATGCGTGGTTCAACAAACAGACTGCGAGGGTTGACGAAATGACCGCGAGGTCAACATCTCAGTCAACCCTTATAAAGAACAAGGAGAAAGGCAATCAGAAGATTATGCTTATTGCAAAGAAGTAATAGGAAAAACACAACTACACACAAACGAAAAACTCAAGATGTATAACAGATGAAGTGCAAAAGAAAACGTCACAAAGATCGAATTGCAATGAGCAAGAGCAACGAATTAATTAGAAACAAAGACGGGTATGCTTGCTTTGAATGAAGCAAGCGCGTACATAATGCCGGGAATCAATTAAATTTCTATTTGAAAGAGGAGCTGTTCATACAATTTTACAAATGTATGGTAAGGTCTATTTAATAAGTCTCTCGGAATTTCATTCCACAGCTTGGAGCCTCTGTAAACAGAATGGCGTTGTTGTTAACTGTTTTGTACAAACGAAAAATTAGTACCTTATGGTCCAGTTGTTGTTTTGGAAATTATGACATTTTGATGTGTACTCATGCTCATTTGTGATTTCTTTTGGTGACATTTGATTGCATATCGCAAATATGTATTTAGCCAGATCGTATTTATATATGTTCTTTGTCTCTGGGATATAAGTGGAAAGTTGCATATCTTTTACGGATATTTGTTCATTGCTTTGAACTTTACAATGCGTATAACTCGGTTATTTAATTTCACCAAAGAATCCAACAAGGTTTTATTTGTATTGCCCCAAATAAGAATTGCATAGTAGAGGTGACAATAAACAATAGACAAATGAATTTTACGAAGCACATCTACATTAACGTAAGGCTGCAATTTGTAAAGTGCAGCACCACCACATGCAACATTTTCACCCACCTGAGCAATATGTAGTTCCAAATTTAGCCGCGAGTCTATTACAATGCCTAGGTATTTTATACTTTCAACTTGTTCTATTGGGATACCACCTCAAGAGAAGTTTATTCGGGAGGTTAAAGAGGAAATTTTAGAAAAGAGTGTGAATTTAGTTTTTGTATATTTAATAGTTAATTTATTTGCATTCAGCCAAATTTAAATTTCTTCTTGTTCGAAGTTTACTTTTAATTCAAGTTGTGCTGTATTATTATGCGAACGGAACAGAGTAGTGTCATCAGCGAAGAGGTAAGACAAACATTTAATTACTACTGAAAAATTATTAATAAAGATTGGAAACAGCATTGGGCCGAGTGTGAAACCTTGACGGATACCACATTTTATAATGATTAGGTTGGACTTTTGTTGGTTTACAAAGAAGAATTACTTTCTTTTGTTCAGGTAGCTTCTGAGAAGGTCGTTGGCAACACCTAGTATGCTATAAGTACATAACGCATTCCACAAAATTTGATGATCTCCATTGTCAAAAGCCTTTTTTAGGTCTAAAAACACAGCGACAGTGGCTAGGTCATTTCCGATTTGAATAAGAAGGTGATCAGATAATTTGGCAGTGGCAAAGCAGTTTAATAACCACGACGAAAACCATAATGTTCAGGGCAGATTACACGGTGTTGATCAAAAATTTATTTATGTTGAGGTACAAAAGCTTATCGAATATTTTTTACTAAAATGAGTAAGCAAAGAAATTGGTCTATAGTTAGAGAGATTTAATCTAAAGTCTGATTGGAACAACAGAATCACTTTTGCTAGTTTGAATTTTTGAGGAAAAACTCCGTTGAAAATGTTTCAATTATATAGATCTGCAAGATAGATAGATATGATATTCTTGGCTATTTCAACAAAAGAAACTGGTATGTCATATGGGTATTTGTTAGATTTGCTACATTGGAGACTATTAATTTGATTAGCCTAACACGTCATCATGAAGTAAAGTATTTATGAAGCATATTTGGAATAAAATGCTGGTCAGCAGGTTGGGTTGAATCTTCAGGCTGCAGCATAGATATATTGTTGAATTGTTTGGTTTTATTTAGAACTTTGTTAATCAGTTTCCAAGCTTTATTGAGGTTAAATTCATTTTGCTCAAATTCGTTTTGGCAATAAATAATTTTTCCTTCCTTTTTGAGGTGGGTCAAGATGTTATTATATTTTTACGGTGTTTATTTAAATGAAAGTCGTATATTGATTCTAATACTTTTTTGTACATGCGATTTTTATTTTTTATCGATAGGACTATACCTTTCGTGAGCCATGGTTTAAACGCAAGTTTGAGTTGTTTTCTAGATGTTTTCTCTACCGACGCGGGGTTATTGATGGCATATAAAGAATGACCAAAAATGTTGAAAATTCAATTTGAATCAATTGCATCCCAGTCGTAATTAATGCTGATTTTATGTTCTAGATCAATCAAAAGCTATTGACATCAAATTGGGTACAACATCTTTTGTAAAACGGTGACGACTTTCCCGTTTTCATATTCTCTATTAATACAAATGATGGAAGGTGATCATTAATATCATAACTTGATACATCTGGGTAGAGAGAGTTTTGGATTGCATTAGAGTATAAATAATCAAGTAAAGTAGTTGTACAATTAAGCACAACTCTTGTGGGAATATGTAGCAACGGGTATGCTCCAAATGAAATTACTGTATTAATGTAGGATTGGCCGCCTTAACTATCACAGAGAAGGTTTGTAATTAAGTAACCCAAAACAAAAATAAAAGTACGGAGACGTTGCAGGATATAAGACCAATAACGTCTACAAACCTCCACCCTCGTGACTCATACTTCCGGCCATTCCGTCTTTGCTACACCCTTGTCTATCTGTTGGTGTCTTCAACTACCAGCACGTCAGCTAGGGATACATCTCAACATCTCTTGATGTTGAGAGCCTGGACTATTGAGCAACAGGCAACAGGCAACAGGCTTGAGCTGCTGCACAACGCAAAGTGAGTAGCCAGTTTTTTTCTCCCACCAATGGAATGTCGGCACGAACCTGGATCTGGTTTTGCAAATGTCGCACAGGACAACCGACTGCCAAATAGACGTATTCTAGGAAAGTTGCCGCGGTCATAAACATCGGCCCTCCGTCATAACGCCATCGAGGCTCAAATTCCTACTTACAGCGATTTTGTAAAGGGTTCGAACATTCGCAAGGCTTGTTGGAAGCGCATTTGTTTTCTTAAAGGTGTATCTGTTGAGAGACTGCCACAGCAAACATCGAGAAGGCATACCAGGAAATTTACGACAGCGTAATATTTGCGCCTGAACAATGTATCTCACGTGGCTGTCGCAAGAACTATGCGCCATGTTTGGGACAAAGAGTGCGAGACCCTCCAGTCAGTGGCGAAACTAGCACATTGGGCCAGGGGGGTCAAATCGCTGTTGTAGGGGCCCGTGATAAAACCGTGAATTATATGACGTCATCGTGCTTATTCAACCTTGGTAGGACCTTTCTGCAACATTCCTTTCCTTACAAGTTACGACCAAATCCAAGACCACCAGCGCTGTGCTAAGAAGTTGTGAAGTGTTCTGGTTAAACAAGCAGACAAAAAAACGGCCAATTCATGTGGCA